>Ga0180222_1000360_pt1 | contig 68921 bp, 63 predicted proteins | sample eDN5th37CKraftOP_FD_151336 | JGI IMG/M metagenome (GOLD analysis project Ga0180222, IMG submission 151336) | Enriched Organic Plus compost microbial communities from Emeryville, California, USA - eDNA 5th pass 37_C Kraft OP (version 2) (version 2) ... | reverse complement strand
GCTGGATCAGGCTTGCGCCCATTGTCCAATATTCCCCACTGCTGCCTCCCGTAGGAGTCTGGGCCGTGTCTCAGTCCCAGTGAGGCTGATCATCCTCTCAGACCAGCTACTGATCGTCGCCTTGGTGAGCCATTACCTCACCAACTAGCTAATCAGACGCGGGCCAATCCTTCAGCGATAAATCTTTCCCCTTACGGGCGTATACGGTATTAGCCAAAGTTTCCCTTGGTTGTTCCGTACTGAAGGGCATGTTCCCACGTGTTACTCTCCCGTCTGCCGCTGCCGTATTGCTACGACCGCTCGACTTGCATGTGTTAGGCCTGCCGCCAGCGTTCGCTCTGAGCCAGGATCAAACTCTCAAGTTTCATGAGATTTGATCTCGGCTGATCACACGTTTCGCTGGTGTCGCTTTCGCGACGCCATCTTTGACGAGGTCCATCCACCTGACCGATTGCTCAGCCAGTTGCGATGTACCTTGAAACGTAGACCGCCGAAGTATTCTCGACTTGGCCGCGGCCTCGAACATGCCGGAGCATGTCCTTGGAAGCGGCCCGCAAGGACTCCGCCGTCCACGTTTCTCTTTCTTCCGATTCACTTTTCAAACAGCCCGGAGCCCGAAGGCTCCATCCGGTTAGACCGGAGAAACAAAGTCGTCGAAGCCGTCCATCTTCCGACAACTGATCGGAAGCTTGGTCACTGTTGCAAGTGAGGTGCTTCGAAAGGCGCGTCCTCACGCCGGGGCAGTGCGGCGCGCCAGTGAGGGGGTATATATTCGGGGCTCCTTTTCGTGTCAACACGATTAAATCAAAAAATTCGCGTCGACCCGGAACAACCCCGGCCTTTTCAACAGGTGGGGTCGACCCCTTGATTCTTCAAGGTATTTGGCTCCGGCGCCGTACTCAGGCCACATTCCTCGGCCGTCCTGCGCGTGAGGGGAAGTGTTCCTGGGGCTTCATCGGGTTTTCCCGGGGTCAGACACTTTGCACCAGAGGCGCTGATTGACGCGTCTTTCCGTGCGCGGCATCGTGCGCCGCCTTGTGTTCGGTCGGGTCGTTGCGGGGGACGCGATGATCCGATGCCCATTCTACCGCGCGGGCGCGCCAGGCATCGGCAGGCCCGACGTTCAGGGGGGACGGCGAATTGGACCACGGCAGGCGTGCGGCACTCCGGCCAAGGAGCGAGATCGATCGCATCGATCTCGGCAATGAGCCGCCGCTCTCCGTCGATGGCGGAACCGGAATGACGATCGACCGTCGCCGGGTTTCTGCGCAGTGGTTTTCAGGCACAATTCTCACCGGCTTATGCGGCGCTGCCCTGATGGGAGGCGCCGTGTTTACTTCGCTCGATGGCGAAGCGCATTTCGCAGCCATGCCCGAGCGCGCGGATAGCGGGCTGCGCGGCGCGATCGCCGAGCGATCGTCAGGACCGCGCAAATCGGACCGTCTGCCGCCGGCCGGAGAAACCAATTCCGCGCGGCAAGTGATCCGCGTCTCGATGACCAGCCGGGTCGGCAATCGCGAGGTGGTGCGGGTCCGTCCCTTTGTCCGCGTGTCCTCCAACCTTGCGCTGGCAACGACGGAATTGTCCGCGGGGATTCCGCCCTTCAATCCGCAGAAGATGATGGCCGATTCGGATGCGCCGACCTCCAGCACGGAGACGGCAAACGCCGCGGAGCCGGACGCCGAGGTCTCCTTCGTGCAGCGCGATCTCGCGAGCGTCCTGCCGCGCGCCAAGATCGCGGGCGGGCTTCCGATGGACGAAATCCTCGCCAGCGTGCGTGAGGCGGCAAACTGGAACGCGCGCGACACCAACGCGCGCTATCAGGTGGCCAACCTCGCGCCGGCGACCCGCGCCCTCGGCTACGCGCCGGCCGACTCCAATCCCGACCCCTATGCCGGTTTCGAAGCGCGCATCGTCCCGGAAAACATCACGCTGCTCCCGAAGAGCACCACATCGACAAGCACCGCCAACGAGCGCACCTTCATCATCAGGAAGGGCGACCACATCTCGAAAATCCTCGACGAACTGGGCGCCCTGCCGCAGGAGATTCGCGCCATTGTCTCGGCGCTCGGCTTCCGCGGCCGCGACAACGGACTGAAAGAAGGTCAGCGCGTCCGCATCCTGATGTCGCCGGTGCCCGGCAGCGCACGCCAGCAGCCCGCCCGCGTGATCATCGCCAACGAAGCCGCCATTGAAGCCGTCATCGCGCTCTCCGACCTTGGCCGCTACGTATCGGTGGATGTTGCTGCGATGAATACGCCGTCCGTCGCCGAGGCGCGCGAAGAGGAGGAGGACGACGGCTCCGGCGTGCGGCTCTACCAGAGCATCTACGAGACCGCGCTGCGCAACCAGATCCCGCGCGCCGTGATCGAAGACATGATCCGGGTCTATTCCTACGACGTGGACTTCCAGCGCAAGGTCCAGCCCGGCGACTCGTTCGACGTCCTCTATGCCGGCGACGAAGACAACGCGACCGGGGGCGAAAGCCGCAACGACGTGTTGTTCGCCGCGCTCACCGTCGGCGGCGAACTGAAGCGCTTCTACCGGTTCCAGACTCCCGACGACAACATCGTCGACTATTACGACGAGACCGGAAAGAGCGCGAAGAAATTCCTGGTCCGCAAGCCGATGTCGGACGGCATCCTGCGCTCTGGCTTCGGCGTCCGCCGCCATCCGATTCTCGGCTACGCGAAGATGCACACCGGCGTCGACTGGGCCGCGCCGCACGGCACGCCGATCTATGCCGCCGGCAACGGCGAAGTCGAAAGGGTCGGCTGGGAAGGCGGCTACGGCAAGTATGTCCGCATCAAGCATACCAACGGCTACGAGACCGCCTACGGTCACATGACCGCCTATGCGAAGGGCATCGAGCCTGGTGCCAAGGTGCGTCAGGGCCAGGTGATCGGCTTTGTCGGTTCGACCGGCCTGTCGACCGGCGCGCACCTGCATTACGAGATCATGGTCAACGGCCGTTTCGTCGACCCGATGCGTATCCGTCTGCCGCGCGGCCGCGTGCTGGAAGACAAGATCCTCGCCGTCTTCGAGGGAGAACGCGACCGCATCGAGGGCATGATGAACCGTAGCTCCGGCGGGCGGATGGCCCAGACCACGCCACAGGCGGGGCGCTGACACCGTCATTCCGGGGCCCGTGCGCAGCTCTTGAACCCGGAATCCAGATACAAACTTCGAACGTCATGGCCGGGCTTGACCCGGCCATCCATCGTCTCCGCAAACACTTTTGTTCGATGGATGCGCGGGCTTAAAGCCCGCGCATGACCTGCGTCGGTTACGCCGCTTCCTTCACCGCTTCCCCGTTGAAGGTCAGCCCGCTCTTGCCGGCCGAGACCTTCACCGTGTCGCCATCCTTGATCTTGCCCGACAGGATCAGTTCGGCGAGCGGGTCCTGCAGGTTCTTCTGGATGACGCGCTTGAGCGGACGCGCGCCATAGGCCGGATCGTAGCCCTTCTCGGCGAGCCATTCGCGGGCCGCCGGTTCGAGCTTGATCGTGATCTTGCGATCGTCGAGCAGCTTCAAGAGACGCTGCAGCTGGATGTCGACGATGCGGCCCATGTCCTCGCGGCGCAGGCGATGGAACAGGAGGATTTCGTCCACGCGATTGAGGAATTCCGGACGGAAATTCGAGCGGACGACCGCCATCACCTGATCGCGGACCGCCTCCGAATCCTCGCCTTCCTTCTGGTTCACCAGATATTCGGCGCCGAGATTCGACGTCATCACGATCAGCGTGTTGCGGAAGTCGACCGTGCGGCCCTGTCCGTCCGTCAGGCGCCCGTCATCGAGCACCTGCAGGAGGACGTTGAACACGTCCGGATGCGCCTTCTCGATCTCGTCGAACAGCACGACCTGATAGGGCCGCCGTCGCACCGCTTCGGTGAGCGCCCCACCCTCCTCGTATCCGACATAGCCGGGCGGCGCGCCGATCAGCCGGGCGACGGAATGCTTCTCCATGAATTCCGACATGTCGATGCGGACCAGGGCATGCTCGTCGTCGAACAGGAATTCGGCGAGCGCCTTGGTGAGCTCGGTCTTGCCGACGCCGGTGGGCCCGAGGAACATGAACGAGCCGATCGGCCGGTTCGGATCCTGCAAGCCCGCGCGGGCACGGCGCACCGCGGTCGAGACCGCCTTCACGGCTTCCGGCTGGCCGACGACACGCTTTGCGATCTGCTCCTCCATCTTGAGCAGCTTCTCGCGCTCGCCTTCCATCATCCGGTCGACGGGAATGCCGGTCCAGCGCGACACCACCTGCGCGATATGGCTCGCGGTCACCGCCTCTTCGGAGAGAACTGCGCCAGCCGCGCCCTGGGCTTCCACCTCCTTGAGCTGCTTTTCCAGCTTCGGAAGCTTGTCGTATTGCAGCTCGCCGGCGCGCTGGTAATCGCCACGGCGGGTCGCATCGGCCAGCTCGTTCTTCAGCTTGTCGAGTTCTTTCTGGAGGTCGGCCGCCTTGGTCAGCTTGTCCTTCTCGGCCTTCCACTTCTGGGTCAGCGCGTCGGCCTCCTCCTCGAGGTCGGCGAGCTCCTTCTCAAGCTTTTTCAGCCGGTCCTGCGAGCCCGGATCGGTCTCCTTGCGGAGCGCCTCCTGCTCGATCTTCCGCCGCACGATCTCGCGGTCGAGATTGTCGAGCTCCTCCGGCTTGGAATCGATCTGCATGCGCAGCCGCGCCGCCGCCTCGTCCACGAGGTCGATGGCCTTGTCCGGCAGGAAGCGGTCGGTGATGTAGCGGTTCGACAACGTCGCCGCAGCGACCAGCGCCGCGTCCGCCACCTTCACCTTGTGATGGGCTTCGTATTTTTCCTTCAGGCCGCGCAGGATCGAGATCGTGTCCTCGACCGTCGGCTCGGACACGAAGACCGGCTGGAAGCGCCGCGCCAGCGCCGCATCCTTCTCGACATGCTTGCGGTATTCGTCGAGCGTGGTGGCGCCGACGCAATGCAACTCACCGCGCGCGAGCGCCGGCTTGAGCAGGTTGGAGGCGTCCATCGCCCCGTCGGCCTTGCCGGCGCCAACGAGCGTGTGCATCTCGTCGATGAAGAGGATGATCTGTCCGTCCGACCCGCCGACTTCGGTAAGAACCGCCTTCAGCCGCTCCTCGAACTCGCCGCGATATTTCGCACCGGCGATCAGGGCGCCCATGTCGAGCGCGAGCAGCTTCTTGTCCTGAAGCGATTCCGGCACGTCACCGTTGACGATGCGAAGCGCCAGACCTTCCACGATCGCGGTCTTGCCGACGCCGGGCTCGCCGATCAGCACCGGATTGTTCTTCGTCCGGCGTGACAGCACCTGGATGGTGCGGCGAATTTCCTCGTCGCGGCCGATCACCGGGTCGAGCTTTCCATCGCGGGCGGCCTGCGTCAGGTCCCGTGCATATTTCTTCAGCGCGTCATAGGCATTTTCCGCGGTCGCGGTGTCCGCGGTGCGGCCCTTGCGGATCGCCTCGATTGCCGCGTTCAGGTTTTGCGCGGTGACGCCTGCCCGCTGCAGGATCTTGCCGGCATCGCTCTCGCGATCCATCGCGAAGGCGAGCAGCAGGCGCTCCACGGTGACGTAGGAGTCGCCGGCCTTCTGCGCGACCTTCTCGGCCTGGTCGAAGATCCGCGCCAGCGCCGGCGTCATCTGCGGCTGGCTCGCGCCGCCGCCGGAGACTTTCGGCAGCTTCTTCAGCGCCGCTTCGACCTCAAGCAGCGCCTGCCTTGAATTGCCGCCCGAACGATCGATCAGGCCGGCGCACAATCCTTCCGGATCGTCCAGCAGAACCTTCAGCAAATGCTCAGGGGTGAATTGGGGGTTGCCCTCTCGCAGGGCCAACGAATGCGCCGATTGAATGAAACCGCGCACACGCTCGGTGTATTTCTCAAAATCCATATGTCGCTCCCTCGGGCTGATCCGCGGCCCTCGTCGAGGCACCTGCGGAGCATGTGGGTCGCCCCGCCGCCATGAGCCGTCTCAAAAAAACGGGCTAGAACTGCGAGACTTTACCGGCGGACCCCGGTTGGGCATCCGCAGCCCGGATGTAGGAATGCGGTCCCGTTTGCGGAAGTCAGGGGAGCGCAAAAAAGCTTGCCGGGGCGTTACCGCTGCCCCAAGACTGCCCCAAGACAGGCCGGCTATCTGCCGGTACCGTTAAGTGTCCGCTTATGCATGGAAAAATCCGCTCGATCGCGCGCTACCCGGTGAAGGGATTGTCGCCCGAAATCCTGCCGCGGGTCGCCCTGACGTCGGGCGGGACCCTGCCGGCCGACCGCCTCTACGCGATCGAGAACGGCCCCTCCGGCTTCGACCCGGCGGCCCCGCAATATTTCCCCAAGCAGCGCTTCCTGATGCTGATGCGGAACGAACGCCTGGCGGCACTCGACACCCATTATGACGAGCCGACCCATAGCCTCACCGTGCGGCTGAACGGGTCCGAGGCGGCGCGCGGGGACCTGCGAACCGCGCAAGGCCGGGCGGCGATCGAAGGCTTCTTCGCGCGCTACGCAGCCGACGAATTGCGCGGGCCCCCGAAGGTCCTCCATGCCGAAGGCCACAGCTTCTCCGATGTCGCGGCCAAGGTCGTCTCGATCATCAATCTCGGCTCGGTCGCAGCGATCGAGACTGCGGTCGGGGCTCCGGTCGACCCGCTGCGGTTTCGGGGCAATCTCTATGTCGAGGGCTGGCCGGCCTGGCGCGAATTCGACCTGCTCGGTCAGACGCTGACGATTGGCCCGGTGAAACTGAAGGTGGTGAAGCGGATCGTGCGCTGCGCCGCCACCAACGTCGAGCCGCGCACCGGCATCCGCGACATGGAAATTCCGAGGACGCTGGCGCAGGCCTTCGGTCACATGGATTGCGGGGTCTATGCCGAGGTGGTCGCGGGAGGCACCATCGCCGCAGGCGACGCGATCGCCACGCCCGACGGTAGCGCCCAGCGGACCTGAAGCCTGGATGCCCCGCCTTCGCGGGGCATGACGAGGAGTTTCATCGCCCCTTCGCGCGCTGGCGCAGTCCTGGGCGCTGTCATACATAGGCCCGATGACATCCGACTCGCTGCGAGGTTCCGCCCCCCTTCACGCCCCCGGCCGGGGGAAGCCCGAGCGCGTCTTCTCGCATGTCACGACCTGGATCTTCGATCTCGACAACACGCTCTATCCGCATCACCTCAATCTCTGGCAGCAGGTCGATGAGCGCATCCGCGACTATATCGCCCAGCTTCTGAACATCACGCATGACGAGGCCTTCCGGCTGCAGAAGGACTATTACAAGCGCTACGGCACATCGATGCGCGGCCTGATGACCGAACACGGGATGAAGCCGGACGACTTCCTCGACTTCGTGCATCAGATCGATCATTCGCCGCTCGAGCCCAATCCGGTTCTCGGCGGCGCGCTGGAGCGGCTGCCTGGCCGCAAGCTCATCCTGACCAACGGCACCCGCAAGCACGCCGACGCGGTGATGCGACGGCTCGAGATCCACGGGCATTTCGAGGACGTGTTTGACATCATCGCCGCAGAACTCGAGCCGAAGCCATCGCAGAAGACCTACGAGCGCTTCCTCGCGCGCCATGACGTCGACCCGTCGCATGCGGCGATGTTCGAGGATCTGGCGCGCAATCTCGCGGTGCCGCATGCGCTCGGCATGACCACGGTGCTCGTGGTCCCCGAAGGGACGCGCGAGGTGTTCCGCGAGGACTGGGAGCTGGAAGGCCGCGACGCGGCCCACGTCGATTACGTCACCGACGACCTGTCGGGCTTCCTGCAGCAGCGCTGCTGCCGGTAACGCCTCGCCGGCTTATCCGACGAGGCTCGGCAGCCACAGCGCGATCGCCGGGAACAGGATCAGCAACGCCACCAGCACGAAATCGGCGGCGAGGAACGGCAACGTTCCGCCATAGATCCGCATCACCGGTATTTCCGGATGCTGGGCCTGGATCACGAACACCGTCATGCCGGTCGGCGGTGTAATCAGGCCGATGGTGCACATGATGGTGACGAAGATGCCGAACCACACGCCGTCATAACCGATCGCGTTGATCAGCGGCAGCGTGATCGGCACGGTGATCAGGATGGTGGAGACCTCGTCGAGGAAGGTGCCGAGCGCAATGTAGAGCGCCATCACCGCCATCAGGATCCAGAACGGCGACAATTCGCTCAGGTGCGCCCATTTGGTCAGTTCGTTCGGGAACTGGGTCAGCACGATGAAGCGCGAGAAGATGGTCGCGCCGGCCACCACCAGAAGGATGGATGCCGTGGTGTAGACCGTCTCCAGCATGCAATCGACGAGATCGCGGATCGACATCGACCGCGTGGCAAAGCCGATCACGATCGCAAGGAAAGCCGCCACGGCCGCGGCTTCGGTCGGCGAGAACCAGCCGAAATAGATGCCGAACACCGCGATGAAGAACAGTAGGCCGAGCTTCCACATGCCGACCGAGGCATGCAGCCGATCCTTGAACGGCATCGACGGCACCCGCGGTATCCAGTTCGGCTTGATCCAAGCCACGGTCCACACCGTGACGACATAAAGACCGGCCAGCACGAAGCCGGGTACGAACGCGGCCGCGTAAAGCTTCACCAGCGACACTTCGGCGACGATCGAATAGATCGCGGTCAGCACCGACGGTGGAATGAGGACGCTCAGCGTGCCGGCGGAGGCCACGGTGCCGCCGGCGAAGGCGGGATCGTAGCCATGGCGGCGCATTTCTGGGATCGCAACCCGCGAGAAGGTCGCGGCTGTCGCGATCGAGGAGCCGCAGATCGCCCCGAACAAGGTGCAGGCGCCGATGCTGGCATTAGCGAGCGCGCCGCGGATCCCGGAAAATACCGCGTTGCAGGCCTGGAACAATTCGCCCGCCATATTGGCGCGCGAGGCCACAGCGCCCATCAGAATGAACAGTGGAATGACCGAAAGCGAATACGCGCTCGCCATTTGATACGGCACGCTGCCGGCCATCTTCAGCGCCGGGGCCCAGCCGTCGATCGCGGCATAGCCGAGGAATCCCGCAGCCGCGAGCGCGATCGCGATCGGCACGCGCAGGAAGATCAGCACCAGAAGCAGGACGACTCCCGCAAGCCCGATCGCGGTGATGGTCATACGTGATCCTCGATCCGATGCTCGATCGAATCGGGCCCCTTGTCGTCGCTGCGGAACAGCATGAACAGCGCCGCCGCCGCGGCGAGGCTCATCCCGACGAGGACGATAGTCCAGTGCCAGAATTTCGGCAGGCCGAGATCGGCGGTGATGTCGTGGAATTCATAGGAGTCCCACGCGGCGTCCCAGCTCTGCCAGACCAGAACGACGAATGTCGCAACCGACAGCACAAGCGCGATGCGCTTGAGCAATGGCACGATGCGCGGCCATATCTCGTCGATCGTGTTCACGAGGATGTTGTCGTCGCGCAGGAACACGCACGGCAATGCGAGAAAGAACGAACCGGCGAGCATGAGCTCGATCAGCTCGTAAACGCCGCGCAGCGGATACGCGAAGAACGTGCGCAGCACGACATCCGCAACGGTGAGCACCAGCATTCCGAGCAGGAAAACGACCGCGACGGCGCCGCAGATCGCCGATGCGATATCGCCGATCCGCTTCACGGCCGCACCCACGTCGCGCCGGCGAAGCGCGTGCGCTCGCGCAGCCTCTGTTCCCCGGCAACAAGCAGGGAGCCCTGAGGACAAGGATTCGGACGTCGGATCAAGATGGACAGGCCCCCCTCACCCGCGGCCTTCTTATCGGCCAGCGGCCTCTCCCCGCAAGCGGGGAGAGGGATCACTTCACGCGCGGATTAGTCCCAGAAATTCTTGGAGTCCTTGGCGTGCTTTTCGGCGAGCGACTTCATCATGCTGTGGACGGCGCTGGCGGGAAGCCCCTTGCCGTCCAGCTCCTTGACCTTCGCCGCAGCGACGTCGGCGCCGATCTTGCGGAACTTGGCGTTCTCCTCGGGCGAAAGCTTGATCGCCTCGCTGCCGCCATCGAGCAGCGCCTTCTTTCCTGGCGCGTCGAGACCGTCCCAGGCCTGGCCGATTTCCTTTTCCACGCCAACCAGCGACTTGGTGATCAGCTGCTGCAGATCCGGCGGCAGCTTCTTCCAGGTATCCTCGTTCATCGCGAGACCGAAGCTGGCGACATAGGAATACATCTCGGTCGTGTGTTTTACGGTGCCGCCCATCTTGAAGGCGATGCCGGCGCCGCCGTAGTCGATCACCACGCCGTCGAGCGTGCCCTTCTGCATCTGCTCGACCTGCTCGGTCGGCGCGACGCCGACCGGCGAGCCGCCCAAAGCCGCGATGAAGTCGCGGATTTCCGGAGAAGCGAAGCGCAGCCGCAAGCCCTTGATGTCGTCGACGGACTTGATCGGCTTCTTGGTGGTGTGAATGTTGCCGGGCTGGTGCGTGAAGAGAAGCAGCAGCTTGACGCCCTTGTGCTCGGCATCGAGATATTTCGAACGCAGTTCGGGATCGTTCAGCACCTTGGTGCCGATCTCCGCGCTGCCGACCATGTACGGCACCTGCACAATTCCGGTCAGCGGGAAGCGGCCCGGGGTCGCGCCATGCAGGAACCAGGAAATGTCGGCCTGGCCCGTGCGCGCGAAGTCGTAATGCTGCGGGACCGGGCCCATCTGCGCGCCGGGGAAGCGCTTGAATTTAATCCGGCCGCCGGAATCCTTCTCGAGCTTTTCGGCCCATTTGATCAGCCATTGCGACATGGCGTGCTGATCGCCGACATAATAGGCGAGCTTCAGCTCGATCGGTTGTTGTGCGGTTTGCGCGGTGGCGGTGCCTACGCCGAGTGCGAGGGCCAAAGCAGCCGGCAGCACGGCGCGCCGGGTCAATCCTGTCATCATAATCATCCTCCCGATCGGCCAAGAACCGACCGATTTCGCGTGTTATGGGCGCAAAGTGCCAAAATGAGCGCGCGGCCGCAATGGCTAAAGGACGCATAGCCCCGGCCATCGCGCGGCTGTTTGCGCTCAGTCAAATGACGGACGCGCCCGCGCGCAAGTGGGCCAAGCTTCGCCCGCCCACCCGCGGCATCGGCGGCGTGTCAGATCAGTCGAGACTGACCCCGCTCGCCTTGATCGTCGTGCCCCATTTCTCGATTTCACGGTCGAGAAATTGCTTCAGATAATCCGTCGAGGCGCGATCCTTTGTCACGAAGGCCGAGCCGACCTTTTTCAGGCGATCGCCAAGGCCGGGCGTCTCGATCATCGCAACGGTCGCCTTCTGCAACTTGTCGATGACCTCCTGCGGCGTTCCCTTCGGAACGAAGAACGCGCTCCAGAATGGCGCCTCCAGGGTCAGGCCCTGCTCGACCGTGCTCGGGATCTGCGGCAACAGCACGGAGCGATCCTTGGCCAAGGCAGCGAGCGGCTTCAGCGTTTGCGAATCGATCTGCGGCACCGCGGCCGCGCCGAGTGCACAGATGAAGTCGAGGCGGCCGGCAATCGCATCCTGCACAGCGGGCGCCGAACCGCGATACGGCACATGGACCGCATCGATTCCCGCCGCCGCATTGAGCTGCGCGCAGGCAAGATGCGAGGCCGAGCCGACGCCGGCCGATCCGTATTTCAGCTTGCCGGGATTGGCCTTGCCATAGGCGATGAACTCCTTGAGGTCGTTCACCGGCAGGTCCTTGCGCGTCAGCAGCACGATCGGCTGCTCGGCGACGAGCGCGACCGGCATGAAGTCGGCGACAGGATCGTAAGGCAGCTTCTTGTAGAGCGCCTTGCTCATCGCGAAAGTGTCGATGCCGCCCATAACGAACTGGTAGCCGTCCGGCGTCACCTTCGACACGCGGCCGACGCCGATCGTGCCGCCGGCCCCGCCCATATTCTCGACCACGACCTGCTGACCGAGGACCTCGGAGAGGCGCGCCGCGAAGACGCGCCCGACCACATCCGACGCGCTTCCGGGCGCGAAGGGGATGACCAGCGTCACCGGCCGGTTCGGCCAGTCCTGCGCACTCGCAGGCGAGCTCAATGGCGGCGCAATCAGAAGCAGCGCGGCAATCGCCATGAGCAGGCGGCGGGGCGAAAATTTCATCAGAGGCACCTCTTCATTTTCATGTGCGTTGTTCGCGTTTGTGCAAACACCGCGCGGCTCAGCAAATTGCGTGCCGTCCTTTCTCTCACACGGCCCCCTCGGAGAAAAGCGGAGCGCCATTGACATCCGCCGACGCGTCGCGCCACACAGCGGACGCTTAAGAACCGGGGACAGGCATGGCTCACGAAAAGCTCGCTCAAACCATCGACGACGCCTTCGAAAAGCGCGAGGACGTCTCGCCGAATACCCGGGGAGCCGTGCGCGACGCGGTCGAAGAAGCGCTGGAGCTTCTGGATTCCGGTGCGGCCCGCGTCGCCGAGAAGCAGGGCGACGGCCGCTGGAAGGTCAACCAGTGGCTGAAAAAGGCCGTGCTGCTGTCGTTCCGGCTGAACGACATGAGCGTGATCAAGGGCGGCCCCGGCGAGTCGGTGTGGTGGGACAAGGTGCCCTCCAAGTTCGAAGGCTGGACCGACGCCAAGTTCAAGGCGGCCGGCTTTCGCGCCGTACCCAATTGCGTGGTGCGCAAATCCGCCTTCATCGCGCCGGGCGTGGTGCTGATGCCGTCCTTCGTCAATCTCGGCGCCTATGTCGATTCCGGCACTATGGTCGATACCTGGGCGACGGTCGGCTCCTGCGCGCAGATCGGCAAGAATTGTCACATCTCCGGCGGTGCCGGCATAGGCGGCGTCCTCGAGCCGCTCCAGGCCGGTCCGGTCATTATCGAGGACAATTGCTTCATCGGCGCGCGCGCTGAAGTCGCCGAAGGCGTCGTGGTGCGCGAAGGTTCGGTGCTGTCGATGGGTGTCTATCTCGGCGCCTCGACCACCATCATCGACCGCTCGACCGGCGAAACCTTCCGCGGCGAAGTGCCGCCCTATTCGGTCGTGGTGTCGGGCACCATGCCAGGCAAGCCGCTGCCGAACGGTCAGCCGGGGCCGAACCTCTATTGCGCGGTGATCGTCAAGCGCGTCGACGAGAAAACCCGCTCCAAGACCTCGATCAACGAATTGCTGCGCGACTGAACCGCGGCCGAGCCTGCCGCGACAGACGCGACCGCCGGCCGGGAATCGGATCGATCAAGGATCGCCTGCATCGTCCCGGCAGTCTCGGCGGCACATTGACGGAAGGGTCGCCGCTGTGGTGGTTACGAGTCGCCGCGGGCGACGCGCCCGGCATATGAGGACGGATCGAGCGCCGCCTCCCTGCGCGGCACCGATGGCGACAACGAGTATGAACCCGATCCACTTGCCCAATCGAACTCCTGCCCGGCGCGCGGATAAAGTCTGATGGCTGCCGATCCCGTCGCCATCGCCCAGAGCCTGTTGCGCTGCCCGTCGGTCACGCCGGCGGAAGGCGGCGCGCTGACCTATCTCGAAAGCCTCCTGAAAGCTGCGGGCTTCACCACCCACCGGATGACCTTTTCCGAGCCCGGCACGCCGGACGTGGAGAATTTCTACGCCCGCATCGGCACGGATTCCCCGCATCTGATGTTCGCCGGCCATACCGACGTCGTGCCGCCCGGCAACGAGAAGGCCTGGACGCATCCGCCGTTCTCCGGCGAGATCGCGGACGGCATTTTGTACGGCCGCGGCGCCGTGGACATGAAGGGCGGGATCGCCGCCTGCATCGCCGCTGCGCTCGATTATCTCGCCGCGAATGGCGGAAAGCCGAAGGGCTCGATCTCGTTCCTGATCACCGGCGACGAGGAGAGCGTTGCGATCAACGGCACGCCGAAGCTGCTCGACTGGGCGGCCAAGAACGGCGAAACATTCGATCACTGCATTCTCGGCGAGCCCAGCAACCGCGAAACGCTTGGCGACACCATCAAGATCGGCCGGCGCGGCTCGCTGAACGGCACGCTCATCGTGCATGGCAAGCAGGGCCACGTCGCGTACCCTGAGCGCGCCGACAATCCGGTGACCGGTCTCGTGACGCTGATCTCGGCGCTCAAGCGCGAGCCGCTCGATCATGGTTCGAAGCTGTTCGATCCGTCGAACCTCGAATTCACCTCGGTCGATGTCGGCAATCCGACCGTCAATCTCATTCCCGGCGAAGCACGCGCCCGCTTCAACATCCGCTTCAACGACCTGCATAATCAGGAATCGCTGAAAGTCCTGATCGAGAAGCGCGCGGTCGCGGCGGCCGATGGCAAGATCCGGTTCTCCTTCGAATGGGAGCCGTCCAATGCCGATGTGTTCGTGGTCGAGCCCGGCCCGTTCACCGACATGGTCGCGAATGCGGTCGCCGAAGTGACGGGGCGAAAGCCGGTCCTCTCCACCACCGGCGGCACGTCCGACGCGCGCTTCATCAAGAATTATTGCTCGGTCGTGGAATTCGGCCTCGTCGGACAGACGATGCATGCGATCGATGAGCGCGTGCCGGTGTCGGAGCTTGTCGCGCTGACTGGGATCTACCGGAAGATACTGGACCGGTATTTCGCCTGATCGGCGACTGATCCCTTCCCTAGGAAGCGTGCTCTCAGATCTGTCAGGCCCCGCCTTCGCGGGGCATGACAGCCGTAGGGCTGTCGCGCAAACCAGACTAATAATCCACCTTCACGAGATACAGCCCCTCGGCCGGCGCCACCTGTCCGCACAGCACGCGGTCGCGCGCCGCGAGAATGCGCGTGATGTCATCCGGGGTCCACTTGCCCTCGCCGACATGCACCAGCGATCCGACCATCGAGCGCACCTGGTTGTGCAGGAACGAGCGCGCCGAGACGAGAAGGTTCACGTTCCACCCGTCGGTCTCGATGTCGAGCTGGTCGAGCGTCTTCACCGGCGATTTCGACTGGCATTCGGTCGAGCGGAAAGTGGTGAAGTCGTGCTTGCCAAGGAGCCGCTGCGCCGCCTCGCGCATCGCCGCGATATCGAGCGGACGCCCGACCCGCCAGGCCCTGCCGAGATCGAGCGCGAGATCGGGCCGCCGGTTCACCACGCGATAGAGATAATGCCGCTTCGTCGCCGAGAAGCGCGCGTTGAAGTCTTGGCTCACACGCTCGGCAGACAGCACGGCAACCGGCTGCGGCCGCAGATAGAAATTGAGCGCATCGCGCACCGTGCCGCCCTCGTGATCGCCGCGCAGATCGCAATGCGCGACCTGCCCGAGCGCGTGAACGCCGGCATCGGTGCGGCCGGCGCCCTGGATGGTGACGCGCTGGCCGTCGAACTTTGCGATGGCGTCCTCGATCGCGCCCTGCACGCTCGGCGCGTCGGCCTGATACTGCCAGCCGCGATACGGCGCGCCGTCATATTCGATGATGAGCTTGTAGCGGGGCATTCTTACAAACCTGCAAAGGCAGGCGCATAGCGGACCTCGCCGCGATGCGGCGCATCGTCCGACAGGCGCAGGACCTGCATGTGAGGGCCGTCATAGGGAGTGCGGTACGCTGCGGCGACGCCAGCATCAAAGCCGAACCGCTGGTAATAACCGGGATCGCCGAGCACGAAGACCAATGTTTCGCCGCCCTGCCTGAGCCGGTCGATCCCGTCACGGATCATCGACTGACCGACGCCTCTCCGTTGACGCTCCGGCAGCACCGCCACAGGTCCGAGCGCCACCGCCGGTATCGCATCGGCATGATTGTGAACGGTCAGCCGCGAAAACGCGCAATGTCCGACAATCGCGCGACCGATCCCGGCAACCAGCGACAGCAAGAGATCGCCATCCGCCCGCAGCCGGTCCACAAGATCCGCCTCGGCCGTGCGGCCGAAGGCCCCGCTGTTGACCGAACGGATCGCGTCCCGGTCAGCCGGTATTTCAGCTCTGACGGCGATCACGTCAGCACGGTGCCGCGCGCGAGCTTCGTGCCGCGCAGAAATTCGTCCGCCTTCATCGGCTGCTTGCCGGCGCGCTGCAATTCCAGGATGCGGATCGCACCATTTCCGCAGGCGATGGCGAGATTGTCGTCGAGCACCGTGCCCGGTGCGCCGCTGCCATCGCTGAGCGTTGAGCGCAGCCCCTTCACCCGCGCCGGTCCCTTGTCGCCCGGCATCTCGAACCATGCGCCGGGAAAGGGCGACAGACCGCGGATGTGATTGTGCACATCCTGCGCCGGCCGCGACCAGTCGATCCGGGTTTCAGCCTTGTCGATCTTCTCGGCATAGGTCACGCCCTCATTCGGCTGCGGAACGATCTGCAACGAGCCGCGCTCGAGGGCGCCGAGCGCGCGGTGCATCAGGTCGCCACCGATCACCGCGAGACGATCGTGCAACTCACCCGCCGTCATGTCGGGCCCGATGGCGACGCGCTCCATCATCGCCATGCCGCCGGTATCGAGGCCCTCATCCATCTTCATCACGGTGACGCCGCTCTGCGCATCTCCCGCCATGACGGCGCGGTTGATCGGGGCTGCGCCCCGCCAGCGCGGCAACAGCGAAGCGTGCAGATTGAAGCAGCCGAGCGGCACCGCATCGAGGATGGCTTTGGGCAGGATCAGCCCATAGGCGACGACCACCGCCGCATCCGCTCCGAACGATGCGAACTCGGCCTGCGCCTCTTCGGTGCGCAAGGTCTTCGGCGTCAGCACGGTAAGACCGAGCCGCTTGGCTTCGCGCGCGACCGGCGTGTCCTGAAGGTCCATGCCGCGTCCGGCGGGCTTCGGCGCGCGGGTATAGACGGCGGCAATCTCGTGTCCGGCGCCCGCGAGTTCGACCAGCGTCGGTACCGCGAAGTCCGGCGTTCCCATGAAGATCAAACGGAGCGGCATGGCTAACGTCCGCCCTCGGGTTTGCTGAATGGATTGATCACGGTAAGGCCGAACGCGACAAATCCGTTTTCGTCACGCGAGCAAAGTGAAGCTCCGTGGCGCACGGCTATTGCGGCAATAAGTCCATCCATTTGGTTGAGCGGAAGTCCTTTCTGCTTTCGTATGGCCGCGAGTCTTGCGTAAATCGACGCAGCGGCCTGATCGAAGGGAAGGATTCGACCGCGAAAAGCGTGGTGCTCGATATGGTCGATCGCGACACTCAGCGCCGTGCGCCGGCGTCCGTCGGGCAACAATTCTTCACCATAGCGCAACTCCGCAAGCACAGGCGCGCAGATGAAAAGCTCTGCCTCGTCCTGGGAATCGAGCCACTCGATAACAGACGATTGCGGCAAAGCCCTCATCGTCTCGGACACGACATTTGTGTCGAGGACGATCATTCGAAATCTGGCGGATCGCTGACGTCGCCCGGAATTTCGAACACCAGGTCGTCGCCCCGAAACTCCTCCGGCAGCAACGATGAGAGATACGTTCCCATTTTCAGGGGTGGCTCCGACACAGTGAGCCCGCGCTGAAGAACAAGCTTTGCTTCATCGGACAGACTCCGGCCGTGCTCCCGCGCGCGCCGTTCGATCTCGCGCTTGAGCTCGGGGTCGATCTTCCGGATCAGCATGTCAGTCATTTGATATCATTGATATCAAAAGTGCGCGGTTGGCGCAACGTTCACTCCGCCGCCTGCTTCGCGATCTTGGTGAATTTCTTGATCACGCGATCGCGCTTCAGCTTGGAGAGATGATCGATGAACAAGACGCCGTTGAGGTGGTCGATCTCGTGCTGGATGCAGGTCGCGAAAATGCCGTCGGCCTCGACCTCCTGCGGCTTGCCGTCGAGATCGAGATAGGTGAACCGCACCTTCGCGGGCCGTTCGACTTCCTCGTAATATTCCGGGATCGAGAGACAGCCCTCTTCGTGGACATTCATCTCTTCGGACGACCAGGTGATCTCCGGATTGATGAAGACCTTGGGGTCTTTCTCCTCGTCCTTCTTGGCGAGATCCATGGTGACCACACGCAGCGGCTCGCCGATCTGGATCGCGGCGAGACCGATACCGGGGGCGTCGTACATCGTCTCCAGCATGTCCTCGGCCAGCGCGCGCACCTTGTCGTCCACCGCCTCGACCTTTTTCGAGACGGTGCGCAGGCGCTTGTCGGGGATAACGAGGATGTCGCGGAGAGCCATGCGCGCGATGTAATTATCGGGCGGCGCGCGGTCAATTTCGATCTTCTTCGCTCGTCCGCTCCTCCCGCGCCCCGATCCGGCCGGGAGACTGGCCCTGGCGCGGCGTCCCGAGCGCAACCCTTTCGTTCACTTTTTGTTCCAGCGCCACCGCGAATCGTGCTAATGAGGCGCGATGGACAGCCTCGCCCTGATCCGGGACCGGCTCGCCGGCCTCGACCCGCTGCTTGTTGTCGCGGTGATCGCGGCCGTTTGCGCATTCGTCCTCGCCGCCGTGATCGGCGTCACCATCGTGCAGATCGCAAGGCGCCGGCGGCGGATGGAGGAAGCGGCCGAAGCCGAACGGATCCAGGCGGAGGAGAACGAGGCCCGGATGGCCGAAATCCGGCGCCTCCAGGCCGAGACCACCGGGCTCGTCCGCGCGATGGGCGACATGCTCGCGAACCGGCAATCGCAATTCGAGAAGGCGTTTTCCGAACGCCTCGATGCGGTCACGCACCGGATCGGCCAGTCGATCCAGCACACCACGCATCAGACCGGCGAGAACCTCAATCGCCTGAACGAGAGGCTCGCCGTCATCGATGCCGCGCAGAAGAACATCACCGCGCTGGCCTCGCAGGTCACCTCGCTGCAGAGCGTCCTGTCCAACAAGCAGCAACGCGGCGCCTTCGGCCAGGGCCGCATGGAGATGATCATCGAGGACGGGCTGCCGAAGGGCGCCTATGAATTCCAGTACACGCTCTCCAACAATACGCGGCCGGACTGCGCGATCCATTTTCCCGACCAGCGGCCGCTGATCATCGACGCCAAATTCCCGCTGGAAGCGGTCACCGCGTTCCGCGACGCTAAATCGGACGAGGAACGCAATCTCGCCGGCCGTCTGTTGCGCCAGAACGTCGCCAAACATATTGCCGATATCGCCGGAAAATACCTGATACCGGGTGAGACTCAGGAACTCGCCCTGATGTTTGTGCCCTCTGAATCGGTCTATGCCGAGCTGCACGATCAGTTTGACGATCTGATCCAGCGCGCGTTCCGCTCGCGCGTCGTCATCGTCTCCCCCTCGCTGCTCATGCTCGCGGTGCAGGTGATCCAGCAGATCCACCGCGACGCGCGGATGCGCGAGGCGGCCGACAAGATCCACGCCGAGGTCGGGCATTTCATGGACGATCTCAAGCGGCTGCGCGAACGCGTGCGCAAGCTCGAGGCGCATTTCGGCCAGGCCACCGAGGACATCAAGCAGATCGTGATCTCAACCGACAAGCTGGAGCGGCGCGGCAGCCGCATCCGCGAGGTCGAGTTCGACGGCGAACTGGACGATCAGGCGAGCATGGTTCTTCCCGCCCCTGTCGGGGCGAGGCGCGTCGCGGCGGCGGAGTGAGACGCTTCGGATAACGCTCCCGGCCGATTTCGGGCGGCTGACGGCCATTTTCGCGGTGCAAAGGGCCCGGATGCGCGCCGCCGTGGCCAATTAACCATACTTCCGCGCTGCCGCTGCAACAGCGGCCCGGCATAGCCCCGTCCGGCTGGTACGGGACGCTCGGCTGGGCTAGATTGCAGTTGGTTAATGTTTGGTAAATGCGCGGAGTATCGGTCGTGCTGAGGGGGATGCTGACCTTTGCCGCAATCGCGGCTGCGCTGACATGCGCAGGGTGCGTGCATCGTCCTGCGCAAGGTGTCCTCACGCCGACAAAGCAGCAGGTCGAGGGAACGGCTCGCGTCCCGCTTCTCGTCGCGACCACGCGCAAACCCGCCGTCGAAGATCCCGGCGAGATGTTCGGGGGCGAACGCGCCGACGCGCTCTCCTACGCCTCGATCACCGTCTCGATTCCGCCCGAACGCAAGGTCGGCCAGGTGCAATGGCCGGCCGCGTTGCCGGGAGATCCCAAGCGCGACTTCGTCACCGTGTCCGCCGATTATCTCGACCAGCGCGGATTCGGTGCGGCTGTGGTGGACACCGCGCGCCGGACCAAGCATCCGCGCGTCCTGATCTTCGTCCACGGCTTCAACAACCGCTTCGACGATGCGGTGTATCGCTTCGCGCAGATCGTGCACGATTCCAAGGCCGAAGCTGTGCCGATCCTGTTCACCTGGCCATCGCGCGGCAATATTCAGCTGAAGTCCTATACCTATGACCGCGAAAGCGCGAACTATTCGCGCGATGCGCTTGAAGCGCTGATCGACGACCTCGCACGCTCTCCGCACATCAAGGAAATTCACCTCTTGGCGCATTCGATGGGAAGCCATGTGACCCTCGAAGCGCTGCGCGGCCGCGCGATGCGCCGCGCACCCGGCAACGACAAGATCAAACAGGCCATGCTCGTTGCGCCGGACGTCGACATCGACGTGTTCCGCGCCACCATCAAGCGCATGGGCCCGAACCGGCCGAAGATGCTGCTGTTCGCGGCGCAGGATGACGGCGCGCTGTCGCTCTCCAAGGAAATCTGGGGTGGCGTCGCGCGGATCGGCGAAGTCGGCGCCACCGAGCCGTATCGCACCGAATTCGAAGGCCAGCGCATCGCCGTCTACGATCTCACCCCGTTGCAGGCCAAGGGCACCACCGCGCATAGCCGGGCTTTCGACGACATCGGCGACGTCATGGAACTGGTGCGCGAGCGCAATATGCGCGAACGGGGCATCCAGGTCGCACGCGGCGCCCAGCCGCCCGCTCCTCCCCCCGCGGCCCCGGCAGCGCGAGAGACCGCGGCGCTCCGCGACTAGGCGCGTTCGGCTCTCACCGAAGCAACAGCTTTCCCTGTCATCGCCCGGCTCTCGCTGTCACCGCCCGGCTCTCCCTGTCATCGCCCGGCTCTCGCTGTCACCGTCCGGCTCTCCCTGTCATCGCCCGCGAAAGCGGGCGATCCAGTAAACACACCGGCTTCAAGAGTTTGCTGGATGCCGCGCCTTCGCGCGGCATGACAGGCAAACGATGACGCTCAACCGAAATCGGACTAGACTCGGCCGGCATATGACCCCTCTCGAATCGCCTGCCACCAAAGCGAGCTGGTCCGACGCGCTCGCGGTTTATCTCAAGCCGCGGGTCCTGATCGTCATCCTGCTTGGCTTCTCGTCCGGCCTGCCGCTCGCCCTGTCCGGGGCGACGCTTGCGATCTGGATGACCGAGAGCGGCGTCAACCTGCGCACCATCGGCCTCTATGCGCTGGTCGGCCTGCCCTACACGCTGAAATTCCTCTGGGCGCCGCTGGTCGATGCGCTCGACGTACCGATCCTGTCGCGCGCGCTTGGCCGCCGTCGCGGATGGCTCGTCTTCTCGCAATTGCTGCTGACCCTCGCGATCCTGTTCCTTGCGCTTCAGGACCCGAGCGTGTCGCTCTGGCCGGTCGCGTTCGGTGCGCTGATGATCGCCGCCACCTCGGCGACGCAGGACATCGTGATCGATGCCTTCCGCGTCGAGAGCCTCGACACCAGCGAGCAGGCGGCCGGCATGGCCGGCTATGTCGCCGCCTACCGCATCGGCATGCTGGCCTCCGGCGCCGGCGTGCTCGCCCTCACCTATTGGCTCGCCGAGATCGGTGTCGCCCGCAACACGGTGTGGATGTGGGGCTATTTCGCCGCCGCCGCCTTGATGGTGGTCGGCATCGTCGCCTCGCTGATGGCGACCGAGCCCGCAGCGCCGCCCGATGTTGTCGATCGCAAGCGCGATCCGATCAGCCGCGTCGCGATCACCGCCTTCGGTGCGTTCAGGGAATTCCTCACCCGCCCCGAGGCGATCGCGATCCTTCTGTTCGTCGTCCTGTTCAAGTTCTGCGACGCATTCGCCGGCGTTCTCACCGCCCCCTTCATCATCGATATCGGCTTCGACAAGGCGACCTATGCGACGATCGTGAAGGGCGTCGGACTTGCCGCCGCTCTCGCCGGCGGATTTGCCGGCGGCCTCGTCGCGCGCGCGCTTCCGCTGTCGACGAGCCTCTGGGTCGGCGGCATCCTGCAGGCCTTCTCGAATCTCGCCTTCGCCTGGCTGGCGCTGATCGGGCCTCATGTGCCGGCGCTGACGATTGCCGTCATCTTGGAGAATTTCACCGGCGCCATCGGCACGGTGATCTTCGTCGCCTATCTCTCCGCCCTGTGCGGCGTGCGCGCGCATACGGCGACGCAATTTGCCCTGCTCACGGCGCTCGCCGCGGTCGGCCGCACCACCCTGTCCTCCGGAGGCGGCTTTGTCGCCGAATCCACCGGATGGTTCTGGTTCTTCGTGATCTCGGTCCTCTTGTCGATCCCGAGCTTCCTTCTGCTTCTCTGGCTGCAGATTCGCGGCCATTTCCGCGCATTGGACAAGCGGGACGAATCAGGCTCCTGATTCATCAGGCAAGCATTGCGGCAAGCGATTGCCGCGACGCGCGGGGAGCCTTCGCATGATGTTCACGCCCTGGATCGAACTTGTCGGCTCGACGCTCGACCTCGTCGGCGTCGGATTGATCGCAATCGGCGTCGTCATCTCGTTCGCGCGCTATGCGGGCGTCGTGTTCGCTCCGCCCCCCGATGTGAATACCTATCGCCAGCTGAGGCAAGACATCGGCCGCGCGATCCTGCTCGGCCTCGAAGTGCTGGTCGCCGCCGACATCATCCGCACCGTGGCGGTCACACCGACGCTCGAAAGCGTCGCCGTGCTCGGCGCCATTGTCGTGATCCGGACCTTCCTCAGCATGAGCCTGCAGCTCGAGGTGGAAGGCCGCTTTCCGTGGCAGCAGGCCAAGACGACAGCCGAACGCTAAGACAATCGTTCCCGCAGCTCCGGATACGCGAAGCCCGCGCCAGGCGGTCCGGCCCTTACATCGCCGTTCTTTGCCGGATCGCGGCAGACAGCGTGCCTTCGTCGAGATAATCGAGTTCGCCGCCGACCGGCACGCCATGCGCAAGGCGCGTCACCGTGACATTGGCGTCCTGCAGGAGGTCGGTGATGTAATGCGCCGTGGTCTGACCGTCGACCGTCGCATTGAGCGCGAGGATCACCTCCCTGACGGACGGATCATGCGCGCGCGTGACCAGGGTATCGATCGCGAGATCCTGCGGGCCGACACCGTCGAGCGGTGACAGCGTGCCGCCCAGCACGTGGTAGCGCGCATTCACCGCGCCGGCGCGCTCCAGCGCCCACAGATCCGCGACATCGGACACCACGACGATCACGGACTCGTCGCGCTTCGGATCGGTGCAGACCGTGCACGGATTCTGGCTGTCGATATTGCCGCAGGTTCCACACACGGTGATCCGCTCCTGGGCGACCTCCAGCGCGTCGGTCAGCGGCGCCATCAATTGCTCGCGCTTCTTGATAAGGTGAAGCGCGGCCCGGCGGGCCGAACGCGGGCCCAGTCCAGGCAGCCGCGCCAGCAGCTGGATCAGGCGCTCGATTTCAGGTCCGGCAACGGCTTTGGGCATGTGATTCTCGGTTTGGCCTTCCTTATATAGGATCAGGAGAGCCGGAAACCGCCGACGTCATGACTCCCCTCGCCCGCCTTGCCACCCGTGTCGCCTATGGCGCAACCCAGCTGCCGCGCCTCGCCTGGTATGCCGGTCATGCCTACGCGCTGCAGCGGCTGGCCGCCGAAGCGCGCCGCCGCGAGGGCCAGGGCGAGGGCGAGGACGAGACGCCCCAGCGCGCAGGCGACAACCGCGCGCCGGTCTTGAGCCAGCGCCGGCTCTACGGCGACATGGCGGAACTGCTCGGCCGCGATCTCGCCAATGTCGAGGCCGGGATCTACCCGCTGCCCGCCGATCATGACGGATCGGTGCAGACCCTCATCCGGCGTTCGCGGCTGTTTTTCACGGACCTGCCCGAGGTGTACCGGCGGCGAAAAGAGCGACGCCATGACGAGGTTTTGACCGAGGAGCTGCGCGGCCGGCGGCCGGATTATTATCTGCAGAATTTCCACTACCAGTCCGGCGGCTGGCTCACCGAGCATTCGGCCGATCGCTACGACACCCAGGTCGAGGTGCTGTTCAAGGGCACCGCGAACGCGATGCGCCGTATGGCGCTGCCGGAGTTGCACGAGATTTTCCGCGGGCGCGATCAGCGCACGCTCCGCCTGACCGATATCGGCTGCGGCACCGGGCGCTTTCTCGATTTCGTCAAACAGGCCTGGCCGCGTCTGCCGGTCACCGGGATTGATCTGTCCGACGCCTATATCCGCCACGCGCGGCAGCACCTGCGGCGCCGCTCGCGCGTCACGACGCTGGTGGCGAAGGCGGAGAGCCTGCCGCTCGCGGATTCCAGCCAGGATGCGGTGACCTCGATCTTCGTGATGCATGAATTGCCGCCGCCGGTCCGGCGCGCGGTGATCGGCGAATGCGCGCGCGTGCTCAGGACCGGCGGCCGTCTCGTCATCGTGGATTCGCTGCAGCGGCGCGACGTGCCGGATTATGCGGGATTGCTCGAACGCTTCCCGCAGAATTATCACGAGCCCTATTTCGAGAGCTATCTCGACGAGGATTTCTCAGCGATCGCGGCATCGTACGGGCTCACGCCTATCCGCGACGATCCAGCCTTCGTGTCGAAGGTGATGGTGTTCGACAAGCTCTAGCCCGGCAGGAACGCGATGCGGTCACGCTCGCGCATGATCTGCACCGGCGCGCGGTAGAGTTGCTCCAGGGTCGCGGCGTTGAGAACCTCGGCGACCGGCCCTTCCGCGAGGCACGCTCCGTCGCGCAGCAGGAAGGCCCGCGTCGCCGCGCGCATCGCGTGATTGGGATCGTGTGTGGTGAACAGGACGCCGAGTCCCGCCTGCGCAAGCGCGCGGATTTCGCGCATCACCTTGCCCTGATTGCCGAAGTCGAGACTCGCCGTCGGCTCGTCGAGCACGATGAAGCGCGGCTCCTGCGCGAGCGCGCGCGCCAGCAGCACGAGCTGCCGCTCGCCGCCGGAGATTTCCGTATAGGCGCGCTGCGCCAGCTCCGCGATCCCGAACCGCTCCAGCGCCGCGTGGCTGATCTCACGGTCACGCGCCGATGGCGCCGCGAACAGCGAGCCATGCGCGGTGCGGCCCATCAGCACCACGCTCTCCACGGTGAATGCGAACGTGCCCTGATGCACCTGCGGGACATAGCCGATCAGTTGCGCACGCTCGCGCGCCGACAACGCGTCGAGCGGCTTGTCCATCAGCCGCGCCTCGCCGCCGCGCGGGGGAATGAGGCCGAGCAATGTCTTGAGCAACGTGGTCTTGCCGCCGCCATTCGGGCCGAGCAGCGCCAGCACCTCGCCTTGCTCAAGACGCACGTTCAGTCCGCTGCCGACGAGGCGCTCGGGATATCCGATGGACAGGTCGCGGCCTTCGATGGTCATGTCGTCACGACCATGTCTTGCTGACGCTTGCGAGCAGCCAGATAAAAAACGGCGTGCCAACCACCGCGGTGAGAATGCCGAGCGGCACCTCGACCGGCGCCATGGTGCGCGCCAGCGTGTCGATGAAAAGCAGGAAACCGCCGCCGAGAATCGCACTCACCGGCACGAGCCGCGCAAAATCCGGACCGACCAGCGAGCGCGCCAGATGCGGCACCACGAGGCCGACCCAGCCGATGATCCCCGCCGCCGCAACGCTCGCGGAGGTCACGAGCGTCGCCGCGGCCACGATCGCAATGCGCAGACGCGCCGTCGGCACGCCGAGCGCGCGCGCCTCTTCCTCCGGCAGCGACATCACGTTCATGCGGTGGCGCAGCGCGAGCAGCACGAGGCTGCCAGCCAGCACCGGCCCAAACAGCGGCACGAGATCGGACACATTCGCGGCGGCAAGGCTGCCGAGCAGCCAGAAGGTCATCGCCGGGAGCTGGTTGTAGGGATCGGCGAGATACTTCATCAGCCCGACGCCGGCGCCGAGCAGCGAGCCGATGACGACGCCCGCGAGCACCAGCACGAGGACGGGGTCGCGCGTGCGGATCGCCGTGCCGATCATGTAGACCGCCGCGACCGCGATCAGTCCGCCGACAAAGGCGAACAGCTGGATCGAGAAAACGCCGAGCGAAAAATAGATGCCGATCACCGCGCCGAGCGCCGCTCCTGACGACGCGCCGAGAATGTCGGGCGAGACCAGCGGATTGCGGAACAGCCCCTGGAACGCGGTGCCGGCGATCGCGAGCGCTGCGCCGACGAGAAAGGCCGCGATCACGCGCGGCCCGCGCACCTGCAGGATCACGGATTCGGCGCTCGCCGGCACGCCGGACGGCGCGCCGCTGACTTTGCTCCACAGCACCGACGCGATGTCGGCGATCGATATCGGGAAACGGCCGACGAGAAACGCAACGGCAAAGCCCGCCGCCAGAACGGCGAGCGCGATCATGGCGCCGGGGAGCGTGGAGCGTGGCATGCGCTTTCTTATCGCTCCCCCGTCCTGCGGGGGAGGGTGGCCGCCGCAAGGCGGCCGGGTGGGGGCAACGTCGTCATGCGAGGCGACCCCACCCGGCGGGCCTTTGGCCAGCCACCCTCCCTGAAGGGGAGGGACAAAAAGATGTGTGCATCACCCCCGCCCCTCGAGCACTTGATCCATCTGCGCGGCCGTCGGCGTCACGTGATAGAAGCGCGTGTAGAATTCCGTCGCGAGAGTGCGGATGTCCTCGGGAAATCGCTCGGGATAGAGGACCTTGCCGAGCCACCACAGCCCGATCAGCCGGTTCACCGATGGCGGAAAATCGATCCAGCCGAATGGCAGCTTCGGCGCAAGATGCACGCGGCCGGCGCGCACGGCGGCGACGCCGGACCATGCCGGGTCCCGGCCCACGCTCTGCGCAAAATCGCGATCGATGGTGATGATGACATCGGGATTCCAGAGCAGCACCTGCTCGATCGAAACCAGCGCAAGTCCGCCCTTGCGTTCGCCGGCGACATTGCGCGCCAGAAGCTCGATGGTTTCGACATTGATGGAGCCGCCAAGCCCGGTTTCGAGTCCGCGCGGCCCGCGCGCATAATAGACGCGCGGCCGCTTGTCCGGCGCGATGTCGGCGATGCGGCCGGTAATCGTGTCGAGCGTCAGCTCGGCATAGGCGGCGAAGTCCTCGCCCTCCTTCACGCGGCGTGTCAGCGCGCCGAGCTTGCGATAGGACGCGGGCGTCGAAAGGAATCGCCCGTCGAGCAGGGCATAGGGAATGCCGGTCTGCTCCTGCACGCGCTCGGCGAGCGAGACATAGGTCTGCGTGGTCGAGCCGACATCGAGAATGAGGTCGGGCTTGAGCGCCAGCACCATTTCGAGATTGGCGGTGTTGCCGCGTCCGGTGATGCGTCCGATCTCGGGGCGCGATCCGATATCAGGAAGAAGGAACGCGCGCTCCTCGGGGCGGTTGGCGCGCGGCCAGCCGATCAGCAATTGCGGCGCGAGCGTATAGAGCATGATGGCCGCGGGCGGCCCCGCCGGAAAAACGCGCGTAACGGTTTCAGGGATCGCGAGCGCACGCCCGGTCGCGTCGGTGACGCTCTGCGCGCGCCCAAGGCGGCACGGCAGCGCCAGCGAAGCGCCGAAGGCTGCGATGAGGGAGCGGCGGGACAGCATGCTTACCTCTCCCTACCTCTCCCCGCCTGCGGGGAGAGGTCGAACCTCGCCGCAGGCGAGGTTCGGGTGAGGGGGAGCCGCGGCGAGCAAATTGCTCATTATCGTTTCAAGAACACCATCGGTATTGGACAAGACGTCAACGTCATTGTTCCAGAAGCGAAGGACGCGGTAGTTATGCTCGCGCAAAGCCCGATCGCGCTCGTGATCAGCCTGACTTTCCGCGTGCTGTCCGCCGTCGACTTCGATCACCAGCCTGCACTCGCGACAAACAAAATCCACGACGTAGTTTCCGATCGGCTCCTGTCGGACGAACTTGGATCCGCCGAGCTGTCGCGCACGCAACTTGTTCCAGAGAAGCAATTCTGCGCGCATCGCATCGCGCCGCAGCCGTCGCGCACGATTGGTCTTGACCACGTTGGCGCCACGCATGGTCGAGGCTCCCCCTCACCCGGCACGCGCAAGTCTGCGCGTGCCGACCTCTCCCCGCAAGCGGGGAGAGGTAAGGGCTAATCCACCCCGATCATGACGTCGCTGGCCTTGATCACGGCATAGGCCGCCTTGCCCGATGCGAGTCCGAGTTCTTCGGCGGATTCATTGGTGATCGCCGCGGTGATCACCTGCCCGCCGATATCGATCTTCACATGCGCGGTGGTTGCGCCCTTCTTCACGTCGACGATCTTGCCCTTGAGCTTGTTGCGCGCACTGAGCTTCATGACGCCTTCTCCTGAAGTTGTATCGCCCTCACCCTGAAGGAGCCCGAGCGAAGCTGTGGCGTCTCGCGAGGACGGCTCCATCCGTCGAGACGCATTGCTTCGCAACGCTCCTGTCGGATGAAGCCGAGAGAGCCTTGCCGTTACTTCACGCCCGCAAATCCGTGCTTGCCCAGGATAGCCTGACCGTCGGGCGACAAGATGAATGCGGCGAATTTTTCCGCATTCGGTGATGCGCCGTTGACGATCGTCATCCCGTAGTCGGCGCCAACAGCCAGCGGGGCCGGCAGCTGAACCACTTGCTGACCGGGATTTTCCCGCTGCGCCACGATGGCGTTGGTGCAGTATGTCAGGAAAATGTCGGCCTGCCCCTCCGCAACCACCTTGCCGTAGACGCTGCGATCCTTCGGCGGCAGCGGTGAATTGGGGCCGCCGGTGAGTTGCAGCGCCTTCTTGGCGAGCGTATCGCCGGCGCCCGATTTAAGCGCATCGGCCTTGCGGAAGGATTCGAAAGCATAATCGCCGGACGGATCGGCCTTTGGCGTCGAGGTGCCGAGCTTCACCGATGGGTCGAGCATGCGCTCGAGCAGCGTGTCGGGCGTCACCGAAAGTCCGGGCTTCACCAATGCGCAGAGCCGGTTGCGGGTGAACAGCCGCACCGGTCCGGCCTTGCCGGCCTTCGCCAGCGCCTCCGGATGCGCCATGTTGGCGGAGGCAAAGACTTCTGCTTTCGCGCCGCCCGCGATCTCGTCGCGCAAGAGGCCTGAGGGACCGTATTTCGCCTGCACCTTCACGCCCGACGATTTCTCGAACGCATGCGAGACTTCGGTGAGCGCGCCGCGCAGACTTCCGGCGGCGTGGAGCATGACGGTGTCGGCAGCGTGGGCGGGCATGATGGGCGTCAGCCATAAGAACGAAAGCAAAGCCGCGATCGCTGCGCTCATGTCCCGGGCGCGGCGCAGCGCGGAGCGGTGCGCCGCAGAACCGGGACCTATTGCAGGACGCGACGTGGGTCCCGGATCAGCAGTGCACCGCTTGCGCGCTGCACTGCATCCGGGACGCGAGGCCGACGCTGTCATCACACACCCGATGCGTTCGCGTTCGGGAAGAACAGCTGCTGGCCGTTGATCTTGTAGTCGGCGATGGCCTTCTGGCCTTCCGGCGAAATGATCCAGTCGATGAAGGCCTGGCCTTCCGCCTTCTTCACATTCGGATGCTTTTCCGGATTGACGAGGATCACGCCGTACTGGTTGAACAGCTTGTTGTCGCCTTCGACCACGATCTCGAGATCGCCGCGGTTCTTGAAGTTCAGCCAGGTGCCGCGGTCGGCGAGCACATAGGCACCCGACGCCGATGCGGTGTTGAGCGCGGCGCCCATGCCCTGCCCGATCGCCTTGTACCAGGCGCCCGCATCCTTGGCGGCAACGTCGATGCCCGCCTGCTTCCACAGATTGAGCTCGGCAACATGCGTGCCTGACCTGTCGCCGCGCGAGATGAAGGGCGCCGACTTGGCCTGGATCGCCTTCATCGCGGCGACGATGTCCTTGCCGCCCTTCACGCCGGCGGGATCGCTTTTCGGACCGATCAGGACGAAGTCATTATACATGACCGGAAAACGCTTCACGCCATGGCCCTCGGCGACGAATTTCTCTTCCTGCGGCTTCGCATGCACGAACACCACATCGGAATCGCCGCGCCGTCCGGTGTCGAGCGCCTGGCCGGTGCCCTGCGACACCACCTTCACATCGATGCCGGTCTTTTTCTTGAACAGCGGCAGGATGTGGTTGAACAGGCCGGAATCCGTGGTCGATGTGGTCGAGGACACGACGATGGATTTGTCCTGCGCGAATGCGGGGGACGCGAGCGCGATCAGCGCGGCTGCGCCGAACGCGACCAGACTGCGGCGTTGAATCATTGTTGTTCCTCCGGTGTGTTGGGTTTCAAACGAGTAATTCGCCGGCGACGAAACGACGTGCCGCGTCGGTCGCGGGCGTGGTGAAGAAGGTTTGCGTGTCGGCGACCTCGACGACGCGGCCCTTGTTCATCAGCACGATCTCGCCTCCGAGGCGGCGGGCCTCGCCGAGATCGTGCGTGGCCATCACGATCTTGATGCCTTGCCCCGCGATGGTGCGGATGATGTCTTCGGTCGCCTTGGTCGCGGCGGGATCGAGGCTTGCGGTCGGCTCGTCCAGAAACAGGATCTCCGGCTGCTTTGCGAGCGCGCGCGCGATGGCGAGCCGCTGCTGCTCGCCGCCCGACATGCGGCGCGCCGGGCGCTCGCTCAATCCGCCGAGGCCGACGCGGTCGAGCAATTCCTGCGCGGCGGCACTGCGTTCGCTCCTCGGGACGCCGGCCGCGGCCAGCGCATAGATGAGATTGGCGCTGGCGCTTCGCCGCAGCATGACCGGCCGCTGGAACACGATGGCGCGGCGGGTCGGCGGCACGCCGGTGCGTCCGCCATAGGTGACGCGCCCGCTGGTCGGGGGAACGAGGCCCATCGCCACCCGCATCAGGCTGGATTTGCCCGAGCCGTTCGGTCCGACGAGCATCGTCGGTGCACCGGCGCTGAACGTGAGCCGGACGCGGTCGAGGATCGTCACCGCGCGCGCGAGCAAGGACACATCTTCGAGCATCAGCGGCAGGTCGGTTGCGGGCGCACGCATCGCCATCATCCCGCATATCGCTCGCCGGCCCGGCGAACGCCCCAGGCCAGAGCATTCACGACCAACACCAGAACAAGCAGGATCACGCCCAGACCAATGGCCAGAGGAAGATTGCCCTTTGAGGTCTCGAGCGCGATCGCCGTGGTCATGACGCGGGTGAAGCCGTCGATATTGCCGCCGACGATGATCACCGCGCCGACCTCGGCCGCGGCCCGGCCGAAGCCCGCAAGCAGCGCCGTCACAAGGGAAAAACGCGCATCCGCGATCAGGGTCACAATCCGTTGCAGCGGGCCGACATTCATCGCGTCGAGTTCGTCGCGATATTCGGTCCACAGATCCTCGATGGTCTGTCGGGACAGAGCAGCGATGATCGGCGCCACGAGAATGGTCTGCGCAACAATCATCGCCGCGGGGGTAAAGAGAATGCCGAGACTGCCGAGCGGCCCCGACCGCGACAGCAGAAGATAGACGACGAGCCCCACCACCACCGGCGGCAGTCCCATCAGCGCATTCAGCACCACGATGACGGCATTGCGTCCGGGAAACCGGGTGAGCGCGATCAGCGCGCCGAACGGTATGGCAATCAGGGCGGCACAAAGGACCGCGGACAGGCTGACGATCAGGGACAGGCGGACGATCGCGAGCAGAACCGGATCGGCCCGCAGGATCAGGTCGAGTGCTGAAGCATCAGTCGGCACCGGAATTGTGTTGCATTGAGCCGCAGAAGGGTCAACATTTGTAACAATTGCAGCCTTTTGCATAAATATGCATGCCAGAGCTTTTGACCACCGAGGAGACCGCCGCCTATCTCCGGCTGAGCGAACGCAAGCTCTACGAGCTGGTCGCGGCGGGAGCGGTCCCCTGCAGTAAGGTGACGGGCCGATGGCTGTTTCCGAAAGCGGCGCTCGATCGGTGGGTGGCGTCCGGCCTGCCGGACGGTCTGAAATCGCTGGAGGAATCGGCGCCGGCGATCGTCGGCGGCAGCACGGATCCGCTGCTGGAATGGGCGCTGCGGGAGAGCGGTTCGGGTCTAGCGAGCCTCCCGGAGGGTTCGGAGGCGGGGCTGCGGCGGCTCGCCCGGCGCGAGATCATGGTCGCGGCGATTCATCTGCATGCGCTGGAGGCCGCGGATCCTTCCACCGCCAATATCGATGCGGTGGCCCATGCACCCGGCCTGCACGACGCCGTGGTGATCGGCTTCGCGCGGCGCGAGCAGGGTCTTTTGGTCGCACCCGGTAACCCGCATGGCATCGAGGACCTCCCGCAGGTCGCAAGCCGGAAGCTGCGGGTCGCGCAGCGTCAGGAGGGCGCTGGGGCGCAGCTGCTCCTGCGCTTGCTGCTGGCGGAGGCGAAGCTGACGACCCGAGACATCAAGCCGGTGCATCCGGTCTGCGCGACCGGGACAGATCTCGCACAGGCGATCCGCGCCGGACATGCCGATTGCGGGATCGCTACCCGCGCTGCGGCGCAGGCCGCCGGCCTCGATTTCGTGCCCCTGGTCTGGGAAAACTTTGATCTTGTTCTGCGCCAGCGCGACTATTTTCTGCCCGGACCGTCTGCCCTGTTCGGCTTTTTTCGCTCGGACCGCTTCCGACAGCGGGCGGGGGAGCTAGGCGGCTATGATCTGACGGTTTGCGGGGCGATCCGCCTCGTCGCCTGAGTGTTCTGCCGGAAAATAATCCCCGGGACTCTTGAAAAAGAGCTCCTCCGCGGTCAAAAGGACCGCCACGGAGAGGTGGCCGAGTGGCTGAAGGCGCACGCTTGGAAAGCGTGTATACGGGAAACCGTATCGAGGGTTCGAATCCCTCTCTCTCCGCCAATTTATCTATTCTGAATTTTCTCTCACCCGGTTTGACGTTGCGAAAAACCCCAGTGTTCGCGGACTATCCCAACTAAACCCCGCACGACGCAGCCACGGCTCAGGCCAGAAATTCTCTCTGTTAGGCCGTTTCTCTCCAAACCTCCCGACTGTGCGGATTGGGTACGGTTCTCGTAAGCGATTGCTTTTCCACGTATTCTGATCCTGCTCACCTTCGCACTTTTCGCAAGAGCGCTTGGGGAGCGGAAAGACATTCGCGTCTGGCCTTTGCTTTCCCCGCATCTCACACGGAAGCTGCGCGAGGCGCTCTACGAAGGCGGTCGGTTGCTGCTATTTCGGGGCTCCTCTCGTCGGCAAGACGCATGTGTTACGTGAATTGGCCGCGGCCTATGCCGACAGCGACGATTTCGCCGTCTTCATGGTCCGCGAGGGCGGCCGCGGGCCTCTTCCAGCGGATCGCGAACGTGCTTTCGGCGGCGCTGGAATGGTCGATCGAACCGAATGACGTTCGGCAGTGGTTGCGCCGCCTCTCGAACACCGAAAACGGGCTGGCGCTTGTGCGGGCGATCGATGGACTCCGTGCCGGCTCCGCGCCGGCCGCCGACTTGGAGGAGTTGGCGGAGTCGGGTTTCGGAGAAAGTCTGCGCTTAGTCGCAGCGACCGACGATCCGGAAGCATTGCTCGCCTCGCCAAACGGACGGGACGAGTCGGCACTCGCTGCGATTGCCAGCGTGTTCGAAGTCGACATTCTCGACGACGCCGAGTTTCCCGAAGCCGAACGTCTTCTTCAGGAGAAAAGGGTCATTCTCATGCACGGCGCGGCCTTCGCTCCAGAGCTGCGCCTCCCGTGGGGTCTGCGCGCCATCGCATCTTCCGTCGCTGCCTCGCCGAGATATGCGGAGACCGATACGGCCGCCGTGATCCACCCTGCCTTGGCGTGGACTTCGTCGAGCGCGGTCGCGCCCGTTTGGCGCGCTACCAGGCAGCGCAACGCGGATACCGCCTCTCGCGCGCGATCTGCTCGCCGAGGGGAGTCCGGATTCGGGTGAACTGAGTCTGAGCCGCGCGCATACCTTCTTCGTCAAGCGGGACCACGTGTCCCCCGAGACCAGACAGAATCTCCAGCAGCTCGCCGATGATGGTTGATCAGCCTCGTGCGCCACGAAGGCGGCGAGGACATCATCGTGCCCCCCGATGTCCGGAGCTGTTTTTCGGGGAATTGAGCGAGGTGCTATCGCAGGCGCGCCAGGTCCGTATGGATGAGGATGCGCGCGCCGCGGGCCGCTGGCTTGGTGAGCGTCCCGAAGCGTCTTTCATGGGCGATCTGGTTGGCGCCGACGCCATCGTGCGGGTGGGTCTGCGGACCCGAAGATTTTCGAGCGGTGGTTGACGGCGGCAACCTCGGCAGCAGCACCACACCGATCTGGCGGGCTTGATGATCTCGGCCCAGTTGGCGCGCGCTCCGATCGCGGCGGAGCGCGGCGAACGGGTCGACCTGGGGCTTATGCTTGAAATCGGCACGTGTCCGTTTCCGCTCATCCGGTTTCACGGCGGCATGAGCAAAGCGCACCTCGTCCACGAGATCCCCGGGGCACGGCGAAGTACTATGCAACGGGAACGGGATAGCCGAACCTCTGACCACGCATATCTTTAACATGCTCGCGACCGACTGGCAGGACATGGATGGCAGGGTCGACGAAGCCGTTGAGCTTCGCGTCGTGCACTTTCGCCAATTGCCGGAAGCGCGGTCAACAACTCCGCATTCTCCGACACGAGCCATTTTCGTGCCTTGGCGATCCGATCCACCCACCCCTCGGGTCTGCTGTCTACGGGGAGAAACAGTCAGCGTTCGGATAAAGCGTCAATGTAATTCAAGCACATGTCGAGCGTGACGACGTCGCCGTACTTCTGGTCAATGTCGAACAGGTTCGCTTCCAGAACGGCTTCGCTGCGGTCCGCCACGCATTCGCGAACGATCATGCAGCGCAGGTCGCGCATAAAGCCATCAACAGCAGTCGCGCGGACACAACCGCTCATGCTCGTCCCACAGAGCAGAAGCGTATCGATCTTCTGCACGCTCAAGAATATTTCGAGATCGGTACGGAAGAAGACGCTAGGCCGCCATTTGCGAATCACCCTGTCTCCGGGCTCCGGCGTCAGTTCGTCAATAATTGCAGCGCCACGACTCCCCTCGATTTGCACCCCTCTAAGCCCGTGATACTTCGCCTTCAACCGCCATAGGCTGGCGCTCGAACCGTCCGCGGCGACCAGTCCCTGCGAGTAGATGACCGGCACTTTGCGCTTTCGCGCCGCAACTGATAACCGCTTAATCGGCTCATAAGTTGACTGAATCGATGGGTAAAGCGTCGTTGGGGCGTCTTTGTCGCAGAAATCATTCTGCATATCGATGATCAGCAGAGCCGGCCGCTCGCCAAATCCAATCCGCTGCCCCAAGCCTTGTCGGGCATAGACCTCATTGGAAGCTTGATCGGAACGCTTTACGCTGTCAGCGGCTGCAATAGATGTCGTCACGTTCGGTAGCTCCTATCACTCGCTGTGCCTGGCAAAGGCGCGCTCTGGGCTGTCTGCCGAAAGCGTACTTGCCTGCCTTAGCAACTCTTCGATCTCACGCCGGCGACCATTGAATTCGCGGCTAGTCGGATCTCGCGGCCGAGCAAACCGGATCGGTACGTCGGCCATAATCTGACCGGGACGCGCAGTCATAACCAACACCCGGTCGCCCAACAAAACTGCTTCCTCAACGCTGTGGGTGATGAACATCACGGTCAGGTTCATTTCCTGGGAGAGTCGGCTCAGTTCGCGCTGCAGTGAAAGGCGCGTTTGCGCGTCGAGCGCGGCAAATGGCTCGTCCATCAACAGAATTTTCGGATTATTGACCAAAACGCGCGCCAGCGCTGCGCGTTGCCTCATTCCGGCGGAAAGCTCATGCGGATATCGTTCGGCGGCCGATTCCAATCCGACAGTTCGCAGCATCGCATCGACTGCAACGCGCATCTCTTCACGCGGAACGCCTCGTTCGCGCGGCCCATATTCGACGTTTCTCCGCAGACTAAGCCATGGGAACAACGCAAATTCCTGAAATACCACTGCGCGATCAGCCCCCGGGCCGGCGACATTTTGACCGTCGACCAACATCTGCCCCGAGGTTTTGCTTTCAAAGCCCGCCAGCATGAAAAGCAGCGATGTCTTGCCACATCCACTCGGCCCGATCACCGTGACGAACTCGCCGCACGAAATCTGCAGCGAGATATCTCTGAAGGCAACGACCCGCTCGCCGTGAACGTCGCGGTACACCTTTGTTAGGTTTCTGCATTCAATGCGCGTACGATCGCTCACTGTCCCACGAGCCCCCGTTGCCAGCGAAGCGACCGGCCCGCCAGACGCACAAGCAGCCAGTCTGACATGAGACCGAACATCCCCACACTTATGATCGCCGCTACAATGAGGTCGAGACGATTCACCTGGTATGCGGACCAAAGCGCATAGCCAAGGCCACCTTGTACTGCCAGCATTTCGGCGACGATGACGAGCACCCAGGAAAGGCCGAGGCCTATCCGGAGACCAGCAAAGACAGATGGCAACGTCGAGGGCAGCACAACACGCCATATTATCTTGCTGGACGGCGTCCCGAGCATTCGTGCGGCACGGACAAGCGTGCGTGGTGTCTGGCGAGCTCCGGCGGCGATGGTCGTCGCAATCGGAAAGAACGCACCGAATGCGATCAGAGTAATCGCCGCCGTTTCGTGGATGCCGAAGAAGAATACGACAAATGGAACCCACGCCGTGGTCGGAATAGCCCGCAGGAAATTGACCAGGTTTTCAAAAAGGTCGTTCACCACAGCATACCAGCCAAGCATCAATCCGAAGGATGCGCCGGCCGCGGACGCAATGGCAAAGCCCGCTGCAACCCGCCGCAAGCTCAGCAACGAGTAGTTCAGCCACGTTCCCGAGTACCAAGCCAGCGGCGTTACTGGACCGGCAATCCACTCGTACCAGCCCTCCACCACTGTCGCCGGCGACGGGATAGATGAGGAAGGCGTCCAGCCCATGGTGGCCGCGAGTTGCCAAAGCGCGACGAGCAGCGCGGGCACGGCAAGCCCGCGCACTGTACGGCTTGCGAGCATCCGGCTCGGCCACGACGGGCCTGCCTCTCGTTCAACTGAAACTGAGGTCATGCGTCAGCGAACCGTGGTCACGAACGAATGATCGCCTTCGCCTCTTTCGGCGGCCCGATGAGGTCCGCGCCGCTTCTGCCGCTGGCCGCCATGAGCGGCGCGAAATCGATCAGGCTTTCCACCTTGCTGGAGGTGTCGGACTTCGTAAAGCCGAACTGCGGCCCAAGTTTCGCAGCCCCCACGATCGCCCCGACATCAATCCTCTCGCTGAACACCATATTCCGGAAGGCCAGCGCCGCCACCTCAGGCGTCACCCCGGTGACACTGACGACAAGCTTCTTGAAATACTCTTCGTCCCGCACCTGCTCCATGCTCGCAAGATAGGCTTTCGCAAAGTTGGCGGCCAGCTCCTTGTCGGCGAGCAGTGCAGTGCTGGCGAGCACGCCGGAATTTGCATTGCCAAGGGAGCATGCGCCGATATCGAGTTTCTGCGGATAATGACCAATGCCCGAGACGACGAGCTGATCGGACTGCGGAGAGAACAGCACCACCCCGTCAACATCACCGCGACGCAATGTTTCGGTTGCCGTCGCTCCAACTGACACGTTGACGAGATTGATCTTGCCAATATCCGCACCGCCCTCCTTCGCGGCAATCAGGAACTGCACGCGGGCCCAGGTGCCCGGCACAACGCCGATCTTCTTGCCTTCGAGATCCGACCATCGGGCCGCCTCGACGCCTTTCCGCAGGACGAGATTTTGCGCGCCATACTGATTGGCGAAGACATAGCGAAGATTACCGATGTTCTGATCCGCGATCGTGGCCATGGTATCGACCCCGCAAGTCGCAGCGCTGGTGTGACCGATATGGGCCGCTCGCGCTTGTTCCGCGTAGGTAAACAGGATCGACATCTCGACCCCGAACCCAAAACGCGGCGCGACCGTCGCCAGATTCCAGACTGGCGCCGCAGCATTACGTGACGCCGCAATTTTGATGACCGGCCCTGCCGAACCATAAACGACATCGGCGACCGCCACGCTGGCGATGCCGGCCAAAGCTGACCCGATAAAGGTACGGCGACTGGTTAAGGTCATTGAACGATCCTTTTAAAATGGATCGGCTCCCGGCTGCCGTCCCGATAAATGGCTCCATTGCCATTTACATAGACTATTACCAAATTTTGAACATTGTCAATGTCGTCGCTTCGGTTCGCGCCTGTCTGCCTTCCGCAGGTGGCGGCCGTCCGTCCATGGCGCCGCCCTACCGAAAGCTGTTCTCGCCGCAGGCTGGTTTGGAATGAAAGCGGTGACACTCCTGTCTTGGCAATTTGCGCACGCGTTAGCCCAGTGAGCCGAACGAACGCGCCGCTTGGAATTGCGGGTTGAGCACAGAATAAATAAGATATCCGCGAGCGCTTTGCCTTTTGACAGACATATCGGACATCGTGACAAAATCCCGAAAACAACAAGTCCACGACATCCACCCTCAGCCCCACCAAACCGCGTTGCCTGAAAAGCCATCGATTTCCCGGTACGACGAGATCGGCAATCGTCTCAAGGCTTACCGCCTCGGAGCCAATCTCAGCGCGGACGACATTGCAGCCAGGCTCGGAATATCGCGCACCGCGCTCTATCGGTTCGAACGAGGTGAACTGGCAAAGATCGAGACTCTCGAACGGCTCGCGGATCTGCTTGGTGTATCGGTCGCGACGCTGCTCGGCGTTGGCGTCGAATACATTCCATCCGCGATCAGCTACTTCGAGCGCATGCGGCAGATTGAAGAAACCAGCGACCACATCATTGTGCTGTCGGGGCCGGTATCCTCTCGCTTCGCTTCCGACGAATTCGTCGAGACCCTCGAGCAAGTCCTTACCGAGAGCGTTACGGACGATGTCTCCGATCGAAAGCGCGTACTTGGCGACATCCCCAAGGTGATGAAGATCGTACGAGAGCGCCGGGAACTCTATCGTCGCCGTCGGCCAGCCATCGTCAAGATCATTTCCGCAAAAGAGGTGGAACGGTTCTTAAGACAAGGGCTGATGGGCAGCGACGATCTTCCTGACCGTGTTGTGCAACAAAGAAGGGAGCTTGTTCGCCGAGAGGTCCGTCAGTTGGTTCAAATGCTGGAGAGCCCACCAGTGGGAATCCAGATTGGTATCCTCCGTGACACAATGCCCCACGTGGGCTTCCAACTCTTTCGACAACCAGATCGCAGGGTTCTGGCCCTGAGTCCGTTCAGACTTGGCGGCGAGCCCAACATCCGAGTTGGCGTGGCCATGCTGACCTCCGCCCCGGATGCTTTGGCGTTCCATGAGACCTCCGTCGATGAAATGTGGGGACGTGCGCTGAAGGGGCAGGTAGCGGCCGACCTAGTAAGGCGATTGCTGGAGGATGAGAAGAACACCACCGGCGCACGGGGAAAGTGGCGAACACACATTGCGGATCGAAAAGGAACAAGACATGGATAATTGAGCTTTTGACGATAGCTCCTCTCCCTAAATCCGAGGGGCGGAGAATGTTGGATCAGAGCCCCTCTCTCCGCCACCAATTAAATATAACGCATTGATTATATTGTTTAATTTCGAAGAGTTTCGTTGACGCCCCCTTTAGGTGCTTCGGCAGTTTTAGAGGGCCATTCGATCATCAAGATCATAGCGCCTTCGACGGTTTCACCGGTAGCTTTCACCAGCTCCAACGTGCCGGCCGGGGCAGTCGAATCCCAGCTCGAAGTTGTCGAACACGACTAAAATATCTCCAACTCCTCCGCCCGAATTTTGGCGGTCCGGTTGCAAGGATGCTCGATCCACTGTGCCTGTGTCCGCCGAGAGGCAGAGCCTCTTAGCAATGCGCCGGGGCAGCGGCGCCAAGACTCAGCTCAACGCTCTTCGGAAGGTTCCATCCTAATGCGAGGCAGGAGCGTTCGTTTTGCGCCTTAAGGGCATCGCGAAAAGCTTTGAGGAGAGCGTCAGGCTTCCATGTCTTGCCAACGGGCTGCGTGGCTAAAGAGGCACCTTTTTTATTACGGCAGGACCGAACCCGAGCCGCCGCCCGGAGTAACAAACGTTTGCCACCTCTGCGTGAGACTTAAAATATTTCATCTTGGCGGCGACTATACCGTCAATGCATTTGCGTGGCGGTTAGGAGATGCAGGTGCGAATTGCAGCAAGCGCCTTGTCGCGTGCCTGGCGATGGCCGTTCCGCTTGGGCTGCCGACGTCAGCGCCAGCGCAACGACCGTCCCTGACCCAGTCGCTGGAGCGATCCAACGCGCTGATGACGCGGTGATCCAACTCTATGGCGCGGGACGATTGACCGAAGCGTCAGCGGCCGCAGAGCAGGCGGTCGCGATCCGCGAGAAGGCACTCGGACGAAGCCACCAAGGCTTCGGGGAAGCGCTGAACGCCCTGGCGATTGTTTACAATCGACAGGGGCGGAACGCCGACGCCGAACTTCTATTCACGCGCGTCGTGGCAATCTGGGAAAAGACCCTCGGCTCTACGCAACCCCAATGTTGCGCTCGCCCTCAACAATCTCGGGGCCGCTTATGAAGCACAGGGAAAATACGGGCAGGCGGAAGCCGCACACCGGCGAGCCTTGAAAATCCGCGAAGCCGTCCTTGCCCCCGATCACGTCACCCTTGCGCAAACCTATAACAACCTTGCAAATGTCTTTCGCGCGCAGGCGAGGTTCGACGAAGCCGAAGCGCTGCATCGGCGCCCATCGCGATCTATGAGAAAAATCTCGGCCCCGACAATCAGCAGATTGGGAAGTCGCTCAGCAACCTAGCCACCATCTATCAGGACCAGGCCAGACATATCGAGGCGATCGGACTGTTCGAGCGGGCCATTTCGATCATGGAAGCAAAGTCCTATGGCCTCCCGCCCGATACCGCATTGGCGATGAACAACCTGGCCATTTCGCACATGGCCCTTGGTCGCTACGCGGATGCGGAGGCGCTGCACCGGCGCGTTGCTGCGCAGCGCGAGAAAGCATTTGGTCCCACACATCCGGACGTAGCGACGTAACTCAGCAATATCGGAACTGCGCTTACACGCCAAGGCCGGCGGACCGAGGCCAAAGATTATTTCCGGCGCGCGTTGGCGATCCGGGAGAAAGCGCTGGGCGTCGAGCACCCCAATGTGGCGCTGAGTCTGCAAAATCTCGCCACCATCTACGAAGTGCAGAACCGTCTTTCGGAAGCCGAACAACTCTATCTGCGGGCGATCGCCATCTAGGACCGCGCGTTCGGCAGCGAGCACCCGACGTCGGCGCAAACCCGTGAGCTCCTCGCCATCAACTATACCAGTCAGGGCCGATATGCAGACGCCGAGCGGTTGCTGAAGCTTTCCTTGGCGACCAAACGGAAAGCCTTTGGCGAGAGTCATCCGGCGGTGGCCAAGACTCTCACCAACCTCGCCGTGGTGTACCAGCGCACGGATCGCCTGTCCGACGCGTCCGATGCCTACGCGCGCGCGCTGACAATCAGCGAAAAGATTTTGGGCGCAGATCATCCCAGTGTCGCTGGGGACCTCAGTAACCTCGGCGGGGCTGCACTTGCACAGAAGCAGTTCGAGCAGGCGGAGCGCCTCCACAAGCGCGCACTCCGATCCGCGAACAGGCTTTCGGCGAAACCCACCCCGAGGTCGCAACGAGCCTGAGCCATCTCGCCGACGCGCTGCGAATGCAGGGCAAGACCGCCGATGCGCTCCCCCTGGTCCAAAGGGCGGTTGGCATCGGCCGCGTGCGGTCCGTCACCGCATTCGAAGTCATGGCCGACGCGGAGCGTCAGAACCTCGTATCCGCCGACGACGCACTGGATCTCCGCCTCACGGTCATGCAGCGCGTCATGCGCACGTCGACGGCCTCCGCCATCAGCAAACTCGGCGCCCGATTTGCGGCAGGGAATGACGCTCTGGCTCAGCTCGTGCGCCGCGATCAGGACCTGAGTGACGAGGCGGGAATGCTCGACAAGGCCATCGTCGCGGCGGTGTCCAACGCGCCCGCCAGACGCAATGCCGCGAACGAAGATCGCATCAGGCAGCGGCTCGAAGCCATCGCCCGCGAGCGTACCGCATTGCAGGCGCGGCTCGCTCAGGCCTTCCCGAATTATGCGGCACTTTCCAATCCGCAGCCGCTCACCGCCCGCGCCATCCGCTCGCTGCTTGCGCCGGACGAAGCCCTAATCGTGTTCAATGCAACCGACAGCGAGCATTACATGGTGGCGGTCACGCAAGACGGGGCGGTCTCGCGGCGCTTGCCGCTGAATACGGCAGCGATAGACCAGAAGGTCGCGGCTTTCCGCAATGGCCTCGACGTCGACCGGCCGAACGAAGAACTCGCCGCCGGCAGGAAGCCGGAGCTTTTCGACCTTGAACTCGCGCATGAACTCTATCGCGATCTGCTCGGTCCCGCCGAAGCGCTCATCGGAAAGCATCGGCAACTTCTCGTCGTGCCCACGGGCGCGCTGACCGCGCTTCCGTTTCATCTGCTGGTGACCGACAAGCCCGGGGCTGCGCAGACGCTCGAGGATTATCGCAACGCGCAGTGGCTGCTGAAGCGGCATGCGATCACGGTGCTGCCGTCGGTCGAAAGCCTGAAGGCGTTGCGTGGCTTCGGCGGGCAGTCCCCCGCTGCAAAGCCGATGATCGGTTTCGCCGACCCGCTGTTCAATCCGACTGCAACGCCGGCCGACACGCGCAAGGCAACGACCACCGCGCGCAAGCTGGCGACGCGCTCCTTCACCGACTTCTGGCAAGGCGCAGGGGTTGATCGCACGGCGATCGCGCAGGCACTGGCCCAGCTCCCGGATACGGCCGACGAAGTGAAAGCGGTGGCGCAGAAGCTCGGCGCCTCCGTCGGCGATCTTGCGCTCGGCCGCGACGCCACCGAACCCGCGGTGAAGACCGCCCCCTTGTCGAACTACCGCGTGGTTTATTTCGCAACGCACGGCCTCGTCGCCGGCGATGTCAAGGATCTCGCCGAACCCTCCCTCGCCTTCTCGATGCCGAAACAGCCAAGCGAACTGGACGACGGATTGCTCACTGCTAGCGAAATCGCGCAGCTCAAGCTCAATGCCGACTGGGTGGTGCTGTCGGCATGCAACACGATCGCGGGCGACAAGCCGGGCGCGGAAGCGTTGTCCGGCCTCGCGCGCTCCTTTTTCTATGCTGGGGCCCGCGCTTTGCTGGTCTCGCACTGGGCGGTGGTCTCGGCGGCGGCCACGCGGCTGACAACGACCACCTTCGACAGGGTCGCTGCGAATCCGACGCTCGGCCGGTCCGAGGCGCTGCGGCAGGCGATGCTGGACTACATGAACGATCCATCCGACCCGAAGAATGCCTACCCCGCCTACTGGGCACCATTCGTCGTGGTCGGGGAAGGCGCCGTGCGTTAGGGAGTCTGCGGGAGATCCGGAGCTGAAATGCTAACACGATTTGCATCGTGCCTGCTTCTGTTGCTTACGCTTATCGATGGCGGACCGGGACACACACAGGATGCGTCTGAATTTCCGCTCGAGCAGACTTTTGGTCTGAGCGGATCGACAATGCGCCAGCCTCTGGCATCATGATTTACCGATTCGCGCGCGGATCAGACGGACAGATCCATGCGCAGGGCCAAGTCGCCTGCAATGCATCCGGCGGGCCCATCGTGCTTGAGCCCGGCAACCGCATCCGTTTCGCTGCAGGTCACACGCTGTTGGAATGCGGCGGCGAGGCCGCAGCGCGGGCGCTCGAAGCCCTGAACCAAGCGACGCACTGGCGGCGCGACGGCGACGACCTGATCCTTCAGTCCGAAAATCTCGTCATGCGCTTCGAATGGTGCCCCGAATGCGATGTGAACGAGGCCCTGAGGCGTTTCGACAAGACTTATGACGCAGGCAATCTGTCGATGGCGTTGTCCGAGGCGGAGGGCCTCGACCTCCTTGCTGCAAGAACCGGAAAGGCCGACGATCGGGCCCTGGCGCTCGAGATCCTGATGAAGGTCCGTCGAAAGCAGAACGACGGAGGCGCACTAACCGCGCTTTGCGGGCGCGTAAGGTCGATGCGCGATGCGCTCGCCGGCACGCCCGAGGTGGAGCTGACCTCGAGACTGAGGCGACTTCTCGGCAAGGACTGCGAAGACCCTAACGCGGGCGTTGAATCACGGAAGTGACCCCGCCGAGCGATCTCGAAAGCGCCTCCTAGAGAGCGGCTCAGAGGCGCACACCGCGTTATCCGCCGCGACATGGAGGCCGGTGCTCGCATCTCAGTTACCATTCTCCGTATCAACTTACGGAGATTCTGGACGCGGTGTGCAGGTTGAAATCGCAGCTCGTGCGGGAAGAATTCTCCGTTGGCCGTTTTCGGCATTCTCCCGGCAAATTCTCCCGATATTTCAATAGGGCACCATGCCCAACTTAATCGCCAGTTGGAATATCTCTTGGACCGAAATTCCTACGCCATTGATATAAACGGATTTTTTAGATTTAAGCAGTCGCCGCAAGCCTCATAATTCCATAAGCGCTGCGTCATTCTCCGCTCCGCTAGCCTCTTTCAGAGAGATTTTTCCCGACGTTCGACGCCGGATCTTTGCAAATTCTCCATTGGACGGTTCGGCGGTCCGGTTGCGCGAAATGCAGGCAGATTCGGCGGCAGACTCTACGAACGCACCAGGCCCTCAGTCTCAGCTGGACCTAGTCGGTATTGGCGACGCCTTCTACTGGGAGCGTCGCTGAAATGCCGGCTCTCAACTGCGCTCACATACCTGTCCGCTGCAAGCTCACAGCTGCGTGCAACCGAGAAGGAATAATGACGTCTGCCTAGCACCCGAGTGCAGGCTCAAGCGGCTTCGCCTCCAATTGCCGCAGGCAACTTGTCAAACCCGCGACGTGGATGCGATGCTTATTTGTCCTAGGACGGATGTAGCGATGGTTGAAGTTTCGCAGCATACTTTTAGTGGTCGCGCCGCTGCCACGCGATGGCACTCCACGATCGAAAGTCTGTTCGGCACAGGCGAAAACTTCATTGGGGACAATCTTCCCTTCAGCGGAGAGATCCGCCACGGCACGTTGGGTCAGATAGAAATTTCGAAGGTTACCAGCAGTCGAGAAATTTCCCGACGCACGCGGCAGCATGTCAATTGCGACAGCCGCGACACTTACGTTCTGGTAAACGGGATCAGAGGCGACGTCCGTCTGCAACAGAGCACGAGAACAATGCAGATCGTGCCACACAGCTTTGTCTTCTACTGCGCCTCACATCCTTACGAATGGCATCACTTGGAGATGACCGAGGTTCGCAACATTGCGATTCCGGGGCATCTGCTGAAGTCGCGTTTGCGCAATGTTGATCTGTTTGCGGGACACTCATACACCGATACGGTCGGGATGTGGCGCATCTTGGCCGATCTGATGGGTACGTCACTGCGCGAGCTCGAGGCGATACCCGAGGCCGCATCCTACCAGCTCGGTGCGCAGATCGTCGACCTGCTGGCTGTTGCGCTGGAAGCGGATGGCAGGCTCTCGCTATACGAGGCTTCCAGTCGAAACGGAGTTTATAGGCGCTGCCTGGGTTTCATCCGAGGCAATATTATAAATGGCGATCTCGGACCCGACCTGATCGCCAGTGCCGTCGGAGTTTCCGTACGTTCGCTTCATCGAATTTTCGCAGAAAATGGCGCTTCCGTCACAGAGCGCATTCGTGAGGAGCGCCTTGCCGCCTCGCTGAGGCATCTGCAAAATCCTGCTAGCGCAGAGATTTCCATTTCGGAGATCGCTCACCGCACGGGCTTTCGCAACCAATCCCACTTCAGCCATGCCTTCCGAGCCAGATATGGCATGACCCCGACCGATTGGCGGCGCAGGCAGCAATAGCCGCAGCCCGCAGAGCACGGACTGCGGCTCACACTCAGGATGACGTCTGCGCGCGGAAGGCGTCAACGATTTCACTGCCGGTCGCGAGCCAAACCTCCTGCCGGGATGTGATATGCCGAAGCGCGTCGTCGAAATACTTACTGCGGTGGGGGTGCCCGATCAGAAACGGGTGTAGACAGATAGACATAACCCGCCCGGTCGTAGCGCCATCTTCGTAAAGCACATCGAACTGATCCTTGATCATTCTGCCAAACGATTCGCCGCTTTGCTTGCCGTCAAGGATTGCAGGGATGTCATTAATCTCGATCGAGTACGGGATCGAGGTCATGCGCCCGCTTTTGACACGCATCTCATAGGGTTGCTCGTCATTGACCCAATCGCCGACATAGTCAAAGCCGGCCTCGGCGAGAAGGTCGAGGGTGTTGTGCGTCTGGGTAAGTGCTGGACCAAGCCAACCGCGCGGCTTCTGGCCGGTGCTCTTCGTGATAATGTCGCGAACATCACGGATCATTGCCCGCTCTTCGTTCTCGGGACGCTCTGCCATCAGCATAGAATTGTTCTTGCCGTGGCCCATCCACTCCCAATGCAGCGCCTTTCCCGCCTCGATGATGCGCGGATATTCATCGCAGACGTCGGAATTCAGCGCGACTGTGCCCTTCACGTTGTACTTGTTCATCACGTCCATCATGCGCCATATCCCAACGCGATTTCCGTAGTCGCGCCAGGAATAATTGAGAACGTCCGGGACGAAGCGGGTCGTGATTGGAGTGATCGAGGTCGAAGGGCGATCGAACATAAAATGCTCAATATTGGGGATCACCCACAGCGCCACGCGAGCGCCATTCGGCCACTTGATCTTCGGCCGATCTACGATCGCCGAATACGGAAAGCGATCGTGTTTAATTGGATTGGAACCGGTCTGACTCATTTACTCCTCCTTGCTCGATCTTAGCCCTTGGGGTTTACGGTCTTGAGATAGTTCAGAGTCTCTTCAAGAGAGACGACATCGCCGTATTTTGCGTTCAGATCGAACAGGCTCTGGTCGTGCGCCGCCTTGGACCGGTCTCCGACCGCCTCTTCCACGATCATCGGACGGAAGCCGTTCTGAAGCGAATCCACAGCAGTCGCTCGAACGCAGCCGCTTGTGGTGCAGCCCGTGATGATCAAGGTGTCGATGCTTCGGCAGGAAAGCCGCGGGATAAGGTCTGTACCGAAGAAGCACGACGCGTATTTTTTCATCAGCAGGCTGTCGTTCGGTCGAAAGTCGAGGCGAGGATCGACCTCATGTCCGTCCTTGTCGGCAGCGAGATCAACGACCCCCTTTTGCTTCAGGCGCCAGATGCCGGCGTCGCGTGTGTCGGCCTCATCGTAGCGGACCGAAGAAAAGATCACCGGTATGTCATGATCGCGAGACACGCGGATCAGTTCCTGGATCGCTGCGATCTGAGAGTCGAGATTCGCCCCAAGCGGCCGCCTTGCGTCTGTGAAAGCTTTGATGATGTCGATCACGATGAGAGCGGGATGTTTCCCGAATCCCATCTTCAAGCCGAATCCGCGCTCGCGGAAAAAATCGTGATCACTCTGAGTTGTCATCGGCAAACTCCTTAGGGTCGGGATTCATTGTCGATTCAAGAGCCGGCCAAGGTTCTGTCCGAAGCGCGGCGCGTCCAGTACGGCCACAGCCAGCAAAATGGCGCCCATCGCGAGATCGTGCGCGTACGGCGGCGCGCCAATGGCGTTCAGGCCGGCGCGCATCACCGCAAGGGTAAGCACCCCAGCGGCAATCCCGGCGGGCGTGCCGGTGCCTCCAGAGAGGGAAACGCCGCCGAGGATCGCGGCAGCGGCCGCCGGCACCAGCACGTCGGAAAGTCCCGATGGGGCGGCCGAAGTGAGACTATAGCTGAGGAGCGCACCACTCCCGGCGGCAAGCGCACCCGAGCATATGAAAGCTCCGATTAGGAGCGCCTTAACGTTGAGGCCGACAATTTCGGCGGAACGGCGATCACTGCCCAGCGCCACCATGTCACGCCCGATGCGGGTAAAACCAAGCACAATCGCAGCGACCACGAACGTGGCCGCGGTGACTAGGCTGCGAAGTGAGAACACGGTGGCAATGCGCTCATTAAGACGAAGTGCAAGATCCATGTTTCCATAGACGATCGACTGACTCTCGGTCAGTACGAATGCCATCCCGACGCCGATCAGGAGGCCGCCGAGCGTCACTGCGATCGAAGGCAGACCGAGCGAGGTAATGATCATGCCCTGCACGGACCCGAAGGCCGCGCCGGTGAGAATGCCGAAAAGGAGGCCCAGCCAGGCCGATTCACCGCCCGTGAGCACCGCCACACAGCCGGCTAGGCCGAACACGCCGGCAATCGAAAGATCGAATTCGCGCACGAGCATGGTCATACCGAGACCAAGCGCCGCCGGGCCCAGCGTGGCAAAGGTCTGCAGCACGCTGAATGCAGTCGCGCTGGTCAGGAAACGTCCACCGTTCCAATCAAGCATTGTCAGGAAGAAGACGGTGCCGGAGAGAAACAGGTATGGCCGGTTTTTCGGAGCGACAAAACCGCGGGCGATTGCGGTCATACGTGCCTCCGTCCGGTCGTCTGCAGCATCACGACGAGCAGTACGATGATGCCGGCGATGAGGTATTGCCATTCCTGCCGAAATCCATGCAGCAGTAACAGTACCTGAATCGTGGCAATGAAGATCACGCCGGCGAAGGTTCGGAAGACGGAGCCCTGCCCCCCCTGAATTGCGGTGCCTCCGACAAGGATTGCTGCGATGGCATCGTAATCGTATCCGAAGCCATATTCCATGTTGGCCTGATTGTAGCGAAGCCCGAGCAACACACCGGCAACCGCACTGAACAGTCCGGCCCAAAAATATGCACCCGTCACGATCCAGCCGACACGCAAGCCGACCGCTTCCGCCGCTCGAACGCCGCTACCGACAAAGTAGATATGTCGACCGAATGTTGTCCAAGTAAGTATCGACTGTCCCAAGACCACGAGGATGAGCAAGACCACAAATTCAATAGGTAGTCCAAGCAACTTGCCGCGCAGTACTTCATGCCCTGCGCCGGGGTTGGCGTTGGTGGTGGCGTTGCCGGTGATGAAGTTGAGACCGCCCTGAATCAGAGCCAGCGCCGCGATGCTGACGATGATCGGATTCGCGCGAAGGCCGCCGATGATGGCGCCCTGCGCGCCTGAGAGCAGCCCGCCCACAGTGAGCGCCGCGACGATGCCTGCTAAGGGGCCGGCGGCATTGAGCACGGCCACGAATGTCACCGCACAGGCGGCGACCGTCGCCCCAAGACTGAACGACATGATATTGCCGCTGAGTGTAATAAAAGTCATGCCGACCGCGACACAGCCAACGAACGACACCGTGGTCAAAAGCGTCAGAAGGCTGGGGGCCGACAGGAAGCCGGGCGTCAGCACCACCGCGACGGCAAGCGTCGCCACGAACAGAAGACGCAGCCACGCCACGGCCGTAAGCTGATTGGAGGCGAGCGCCTTTCTCGACATGTGGTTCACGGATCAGGCCGCTCGCTCGGCGGGTGAGAGCGGATGCGTGATATCGGACAGAATCTTGGTAATGTCGATGTCCTCGTCTTCGTATCGACTGATCATTTGGCCGCGGTACAGTGTGATCACGTTATCGGCCATGCCCACGACCTCTTCGAGATCCGAGGATGTCATCAGCAATGCATAGCCCTGTCGGCAGAAATCTCGCATGAGCCCGTAGATTTCGGCGCGAGCACCGACGTCTACGCCACGGGTGGGTTCATTCATTATCAGCGCGCCGGGGTTCGGCGCGCCCGACACCCTCCCAAACAAGACCTTTTGTTGATTGCCGCCGCTGAGGTTGAACGCATCAGCTCCGAGCCGACCTTTGTCGACGCCAACCAGTTCAGCGAGCTTTTCAGCTCCTGCGCGCATCCGTTGCCAAGAGAGCAAGCCGGAATGCTTAAAGCGACCCACATCCGAGGCGACGAGATTCTCAAGCACGCTACGATGGAAAAGGCCGTCGGCCGCACGGTCCTCTGACACGAACATGATCCCTGCCCGTCGAGAGGAATAGGCCGAACCCAACGGCACGGGATGGTCCCCAAAAGATACGGTCCCGGTTGCGTTATGTACTAGTCCGGCTAGCGCGCGCGCGACCTCGGTCGTCCCCGATCCGATCTGGCCTGCGAGCGCTGTGATCTTGCCGCGAGGCGCCTCGAACGACAAACGTTCCACCGCACCCGGAATGCGAAGGCTGTCGACCATCAACCCGCCGTGATGCACAGACACTCGTTTCGGCGGATAGATCTCCGCGATGGCGCGTCCGAGCATATCGCCGATCAAAGTATCCCTCGTGATCGCCGATACAGCGCTAGTCGCGATGTGCTCTCCGTTGCGCAACACGGTTACGGAGTCGCAGATCTCGAACACTTCACCGAGCCTATGCGTGATGTAGATCACCGAACGACCCTCAGCGCGCAGCGATCGCAGCACGCCGAACAACCGCTCTATCTCGACGTCCGACAGAGTGGCCGTGGGCTCGTCCAGAATCAGGATGCGAGCGTCACGCGTGAGCAACCGCGCAATTTCTACGAGCTGACGCTGGCCGACTTCCAGGCGATAGACTGGCTCATCCAGATCCAGATCGAGATTCAACTTTTCCAGTGCCGCGGCTGCACGCCTGCGCAGTTCCGCCCGCCGGTGAAACAACGGAACTTCCTCGCTGCCGAGCCAGATGTTGTCGAGAACGGACAAGTGCGGCGCGAGGCTCAATTCCTGCGCAACGAGCGCAAGTCCAAGTCGATGTGCGTGCTGAGGCCCTTGAATCCTCACCTCGGCGCTGTCGATCGCGACGGTGCCGCTGTCGGGCGCATATAACCCCATCAGCAACTTTACGAGGGTGCTCTTTCCCGCACCGTTCTCGCCACAGATCGCGCGAATCTCACCGTTGGCGAGATCGAGCGATACGCCGCGCAAGGCGTGTACCGCTCCGAATCTCTTTGTCAGTGAGGTGGCACTCAGAAGAGGCGCCGCCATTGAAAACAAACGCTCCGTCGTGCGCCGCAGGGATCAGTAAGAGCAGGGCTGCTCCCATTTGGCAACGTTCGCCTTCGTCACGAGCTCGACCGGCAAAAGATTCTGTTTGGGCAGTGGCTTGCCATTGAAATAATCGATAGCGACCTCTGCGGCTCGACTTCCGGTTCTAGAGGGAATCTGGATGCCGGTGCTAAACTGCTTCCCGGCCTTGATCATCTCGATGCCCTGTTTCAGGCAGTTGCTGCCGAGCACGATCAGCTTGCCCTTCTCAGTGCCGAGAGGGATGTTGGCCGCTTCTGCCGCGCGGATAGCGGCGACAGCTTGATTGTCGGCCATACCCCAAACGACGTCGAGTCCGCCGCGCGGTGCAAAGCGCGCGAAGAGCTGCCCTGCGACGCGCTCACTCGTCGCTGTGTCCCACTTGGCATCTTCGGTTGCGACGATTTCGATCTTTGGGTGATCTTTCAGAACCTCACGAAATCCAGCGACGCGGCGCGGGCCCACGCCTTCTGCAAGTGAACCTGTGATCAAGGCGACCTTCGCGGTGTCACGGTCACCTGCCTTGAGCGCTTCTATGACGCCGCGCGCCGCGATACGCCCCAGCTCCACGTGATCTTCGCCGACAAAAGATATGTAGAGATCCTCTGTGCCTTCCTTGGGCGGCGAATTGATGATGATGACAGGCACCTTCGCCTGCTTTGCCCGGGTCAGCGCAGGCACGATCGCCTGCTCGGCCGCAGGGATTATGGCGATGAGGTCGAATTTTCGCGCGATCGCATCGTCAACCTGCTGCGACTGCAAAGCGGCGTCGAAAGGCGTGTTGAACGTGGTGACCTCGATGCCTGCCGAACCTGCCTTTTCGAGGAAGGATTTCGTCACCCCAGCGATGAAGGGATGAGTCGCACCCGTCGCCAGAAGGGCGACTTTCTTACCCTTAGGGTCCGCGAGACCGGTTGCTGACGTTCCGATACAAGCAATAAGAGCCAATGCAGAAACTATCAGCGCACGACGCATCGTTCTCTCCTAAAAGATATGAGGGGGCGATTAGGCCAATGTTCTTTGAAAGCGAGACTCTAGGCAATAGGTCATCGCCGGATGGCGCGCTCACGATAGCGAGTGGCGCAATTACGACAGCACTTTGCTTCCGCTCCCACGCAAGGGCTCCGTCGCGTGACCTTAAGCGCACCCTCTAGGCGACTGCCTACCATCTCGCAGTGTATCGCGTACGCGGAGAATTCTGAGGTGTGGTGTGAATCGTCCAAACCGCACCTAATGCGGGAGCATTTCTCCGTTTGCGATTACCGGCGTTCTCCGGGCAAATTCTCCATTTTTCAATGGGGCACCATGTCTAACCGGATTGCAGGAATTCATTGGATATTCGCGCTGCAGTACTCTCCGCTTACGTATTTCAGAGAGAGTTTTCGTGGCATTTGCCGCGTTATATCACCAAACTCTCTATCGAGCAGTTTGGCGGTCCGGTTCGTGACAGTGAGATGCAGCATCGCAAGAAAGTCACTGCGCTGCCGACACAAAGACGTCCTGAGACCTTGAGTCGCAACTAAAGCAGGCCTGACCCAAGTCGCAGCCCGCCTCCTTGCAGCGACGAGGCTTGAGCGATCCATTAGCCAGCATCGGACAAATGTCCGCCTTGTGCCGGAAGCTGCCGGCAAGACGACATCCGATCGGCACTCAGCGGATTTCCTGAACTTGCCATCGCGCGGGTTTTGACCACGCGGTTCAGGTGCTCATCAATCTCCCTGCCCTGACCGCTGCGATCCGCGTATTGACGACGCCGGTCGTCGGCTCAACAGCCGTCCAGGCCCGTGCACTCCTTCGAAGTGCACGGTTCGCGCGGAAACTTGGCTCCGTCTCCGTTCGGATCAGCGCATCCAGCTCCGCTCAACATTTGGAACTTGCTGCATTGATCCTGGAGCGAGACCGTAATATAGAAACGTCAAAATTTGCAAATTATAAGGTCTCTGTATAAAGGAAGCGCCCGCTGAACCCATCCGACCACACGACGGCTGCCGAAATGGCGTCGATCCTCGTTCGCAACGAGATCCTCGGCGGCCGGATCAAGCCGAACACCAAGCTCAAGGTGCAGCACCTCGCGAAGCAGTATGGCGTCGGAACCACGCCGCTGCGCGAAGCGCTGACGCAACTGGCGGCTGCCGGCCTCGTGATCCAGACCGGACAGCGCGGGTTTCGTGTGCCCAGCCTGTCGCACGAAGGCTGGATGGATCTCATTCAGACCCGTGCAATCCTGGAGACAGAGGCGCTGCGGCTTGCGCTCGAAAACCGCACGATCGAGTGGGAGGATTCGGTCGTCAGCTGCTTTCATCTGTTCGTGCGGGAGATCGAGCGCCTGTTTCGCGGCGAAACGGATTCAATCCAGAGATACTGGCTCCGGCACACCGAATTCCATCAGGCCATCATTGCGGCTTGTCCGCTGGAAAACCTGAAATCGCTGGTAGCGACACTCTATACAAGGATGATCCCGTACAGGCGCCTGACCTTCACGGACAAGTACGAGAAAGACAAGCTCATACAGGCGCACGAGATCCTGATGAATGACGCGCTGTCGTCGAGCCCCTCGGCGATCGAAACGATGCGCGAGCATATTAGCGCCAACGCCGACATCATAAAGCAAGTTCTGTCTTCTGTTGAATCCTCCAGGCATTCGGCGGATGGCACCGCTGAATAGGACCACCACCTGTCGCCGATCTTTTTTTGCGGCGGCGATAAATGCGAGAAACGTGGAAAGGCGAGTTCGGAAAAATGCCCAAAATTGTACGCCGTGTTGTGACCGGTCACGATAAGCAAGGCCGCTCTATCGTTGTTTCGGATGGTCCAGCCCCCTTCGTTCATGTCAGCCCGAACGATCCGGAATGGTACTCGACGGATATCTTCCGTACCGATGCGATGCCTGCGACAATTGTGGCGCAGCAAGGCGAAACCACTCACGGGCCGCGGCGACAACTTCCGACGAAGAATGGCACCGTTATCCGGGTCAATCACTTCCCGCCTGAACCCGAGGCTGTTCGCAAGATGACTCCGGAAGATTCCCTGCGTGTTTTCTCCGCGCTGGGGAATCCAGGTGCGGCGACCTTTGGCAAGGGAGGGCGCCACCCTCTGATGCATCGAACCGAAACGATCGACTATGCGATCGTGTTGTCGGGCGAAATCGTGATGCTGCTTGACGAAGGAGAGGTCACGCTTCGCGCAGGCGACATCCTGGTCCAGTGCGGAACGAACCATGCATGGGTGAACCGGTCCGACGCCCCCGCTGTGGTCATCTTCGTGCTGATCGACGGCAAGTTCGAAGAATCGTTGGCCGAGACAATTCCCGATTAGTTCGACCTGCTCTGGTCAGCGTTGACGCGCCGCGTCCACAACACGCGACCGCAACAACAAAAACGATACGTCAAACTTTAGTGGAGGAAACATCATGAAGAGACTCGCGAAACCGGCGCTGCTTTCAGCGTTGGCCATATTGTTTTGCAGTGGCGCGATCGCTCAGGACTATCCATCCAAGCCCATTCGGATGGTTGTGCCATTTCCGGCCGGCGGCGTGGTCGATTATGTCGCGAGGCAGGTCAGCCAGAAAATGTCCGAGTCAATGGCGCAGACGATCGTGGTCGAAAACCGGCCTGGCGCCAGCGGCGCGATTGCGACGGAGGCCGTGGCGAAGTCCCCCGCGGATGGATATACGCTGCTGGTTGTTTTCGACTCGCACGCCGTGAATCCGCATGTCCTGAAGGACCTGCGGTACGACATCTTCAAGGATTTTCAGTCGGTTTCGCTGGTGGCTCAAATTCCACTGGCCTTCATGACCTATCCCTCGTTCCCGGCCAACACGGTGGCGGACCTGCTGCGGGAAGCAAAATCGAAGAGCCTGAACTACGGCACCCCCGGGACGGCAACATCCGGGCATCTTGCCACGGAGCAGCTCAAAGGCCTGGCGAAGGTGGATATGCAGCATGTTCCTTTCCGGGGCGGAGCACCGCTCATGACGGCCCTTTTGGGTGAGCAGGTCCAGCTTGGTGTGGCAGCGCCCGGAGCATTCATGTCCAATCTTCGCGATGGCAAGCTGAAGGCAATCGCCGTCACCGGCAAGAAGCGCTCGCCGGCGTTGCCGAATGTGCCGACGATGGCTGAAGCCGGATTTCCGGCGCTCGATTCCGGTGCCTGGATAGGGCTGCTCGCTCCGGCCGGCACACCCGCGACAGTCGTCGATAAGCTGAACAAGGAGGTGGTGAAGGCGGTGCGGGATCCGGAGGTCAGCAAGCTCTTGCTTGAGCAGACGGTCGAACCCGTCGGCAGCACACCCAAAGAGCTCGATCAGTTTCTGCGGTCCGAGCACGACAAGTGGGGCAAGGTTATCTCGGATGCAAAGCTCAATTTGAAACCTTGATGGACCAAAGAGAGACTGACTAGCGTAGAAAAGCAGTAAAGCGTTCCAATTCCATCTTGCGCGGGAAATAACACATGCGATTCGCTTTTCTTTGGCGACTGGCCGTTGCGGCGGTGTGCTCTCTGAACGCCTTGGGCGCCATCTCTGTTCGAGCAGATGAGACATATCCCAATCGGCCGATAAAGCTGGTCGTTCCTTACGGAGCGGGCGGAGCATCGGACACCATGGCCCGCATGTTTGCCCAAAAGCTCTCCGAACGTATTGGACAAACCGTGGTGATCGAGAACCAGCCCGCCGCGGCCGGCCTCCTGGCCTATACAAGCGTCGCCCGGTCAGCGCCTGACGGATATACGCTCGCATACGGCACGTCATCGCTCGCCCTTAACGCGGTCCTAAAGGCAAACGCTTCATACGATCCGGTTTGGGATTTCGCGCCGGTCTCGATGCTCGTTAACGTCCAGAATCTATTGGTCGTGCCGAGCTCGTTGCCTGTGTCATCGGTTTCTGACTTGGTGAAGCTGGCAAAATCAAAACCCGACGAATTGAATTATGTTTCGCTTGGGCCGGGATCGACGCCTCATCTTTCTGCCGAGCTCTTTCGCGCGGTGGCGGATATCAAAATCCAACCGGTCGCCTATAAACAGACGACGCAAGCCTACACCGATCTGATGGAGAGTCGTGTCCAGCTTTGGGTGGCTTCGCTGCCGAGCGCATTGCCTCACGTGCAATCAGGTAAGCTTCGCGCTCTGGCCGTGGCAGGATCCAACCGATCGCCGGCTCTCCCGGATGTTCCAACGATGATGGAATCGGGTTTGAATGTCGAAACAGTCTTCTGGCAAGGCCTGTTCGCGCCGGCAAAAACACCCCCTGCGATCTTGAAAAAGCTGCTTGAAGCGTCCCATGCAGCCGTCTCTGACGCCGAGACACAGGCTTGGTACCAAAAGGTCGGTGCAGAGGTCAAAACGTCATCGCCTGAGGCACTGAGACAGGCTGTCAAAGCCGAGGTTGAAAAGTGGACGAAAATTGCCAATGAGATCGGCCTTCAGCGCAACTAGGTCACGCGCTGAATTCTGGTCATTAAGGCTTAGCAAACCGTGCGAACGCTGATTTGGTGGCGGGTGGGTTAGCCCATCCCGCCACCAAGCGCTGCACGAATCCCGCCGCGGGTTTAGGGTCAGATCACCAGAAAATCCATGTGGTCGCGCGCGAGCCCCCGCGCTGGGCGTGGCACCCCCCTCAGATAATCGTACCGACGATCAGATCGAAAGCTGCACCGACGTCGAGTAGAGACAGGCGCCCCCGCTACAGCTGGCCAGCGGCCTCGCTCTTCGCGGGCAAACAATATGGCTCACGCAGGAACGCACCATTCAGGCACAACGCTCCATAAGGTAGCGTCATCCGCCTCCGGTCGCGAAACCTGTGCCAACACAAGTTGGCTCCGTACTGCTTATGAAACAACGCGGTAACGCAGACTCTCGGGCACATCTCCTCGATCTGCCCCAACTGCACGGCAATCAGGCCTTGGTTACCGCAGGCGGTATCTTGGTCAATTCACGCGACTGATATTGAGCGAGTTTCTTGAGGCTCGCAATGTCCGTGAATTCGACGAATGGTGGATGGGAGCTGATCAGCCCATCCGAGCGCAGCTGCTGCATCGTGCGGTTGAGATGGGGGACGCTCAGTCCAAGCACGTCCGACATGATCTTTTGAGAGAATGGAAGGTCAAAACCTGTTTCGTCGGCGCGTCCGACGTCGCGCAATCGGGAATGAATTTCGAGCAGGAAGTTCGCCAGCCGCTCGACCGGTCTGCGGCGTCCGAGTCCCACGACGTGCTCGGCATAGGTCGCCGCTTCCTGCGCCATGAGCCAGCTCAAGGCGAGACCGAATTTCGGTCGCTGGTAGCAAAGCTGAACGTAAGCTGCGAAAGGGCAGACGTTGTAGGTGAGTCCGCTGACGGCGACGACAGAATAGATCGAGCTTTCGAAAAAGCCGACCGGAAAGCCGATGACGTCGCCCGGCAGGATCACATTGAGAATCTGCCGCTTGCCGTTGCGAAGCAGGCGGTAGCGGATCGCATATCCATCCCGAACGAAACAAAGATTGCGGAACTCGTCACCCTGCACGACCAGGTCGTGCTGCTTGCTGACCACGCGATCGTCTTCGATCAATTGCGTGAAGTCATCGAGGTCGCCCGGCTCTATATTCATAAGCCGCCCGAGCCGCGCGATGAACGGATGCTCCGAAAATCGCATTTTCATTTCACCGACCATGCGACGCCCCATCCGAGACTTTACGCTGTCTTATTAATTCAGATGAATCAACTCAATCATCGGACCAAAGTGGCATTGACCGGATAGCCCTTGAAAGCCGCTATTGCAATTCGACCTATGGCAACGAGGCGACCAAGCAGGCGCTGCCATTGCGCAATCGATAATCGATACGAGAGTCGGGAAACGACTCAACGCGCTCAAGGAGGAAATGCCATGCCGTTCAAGGACCCGAAATCCATTTCTGTATCCCGACGCACGCTTCTGCAGGCGAGCGCCGGCCTTGCCGGGACGACTATACTGCCATCGATGCAGACTATGCCTGCATTTGCAGTCGATGTCGGTGACAAGCCGCCGATCGGCACATGGCCGGCTGGATCGCAGGGAGACACTGTCTATATCGGGGCTGCTGTTCCGCGCACCGGCACTTACGCAGTGCAGGGCGAGGACGAACTCAAGGGCATGCAGCTCGCCGTTGAGCATATCAACAATGGCCACGAGCTATTGAAACAGCTCGCGCCGAAAGTGACCAAGGGCCTCCTTGGCAAGAAGGTCGAAGTGCTGGTGGCCGACAGCGCAGCGAAGCCGAATCAGGCCGTGCAGGCACAGCAGACCTTCATAAACCAGAACAAGATCATTGTGATGACCGGCTCGACATCGTCGGCCGTTGCGGTCGCGAGCAACAAGTTCGCGCAGCGCGAGAAGATCCTGTATCTCGCGGGAATATCGGGCTCGAACGACACCACCGGCAAGGACTGTGTACGTTACGGCTTCCGGCAGAATTTCTACGGCGAGACGGCGGCAAACGCGATCGGGCCGGTGCTCGTGAAGGCGTACGGCAAAGGCAAGAAGGCGGCGTTCATGACGCCGGACTATACTTACGGCCACACCGTGACCAAATCGGTCAACGACTACCTCACCAAGAATGGCGGCTGGACTCAGGTGACCAACCAGGTCTCGCCGCTCGGCACGCAGGACTTCAGCCAATATCTGACCAACATGGCGAACTCCGGCGCCGACGTCATCATCAACGTCAATTGGGGTCGTGACGCGGTGCTCTCGGTGCAGCAAGCCAAGCAGTTCGGTCTGACCCCGAAGATGAAGATGGTGATTCCCTATCAGATTCCGTTCCTGGCGAAGGAGGCAGGTCCAGACCTCATGGAAGGCGTCTATGCCGCAACCGACTTCTGGTGGACACTGGAAGACAAATATCCACTCGCAAAGATGTTCGTCGAAGCCTTCGAGAAGAAGTACGGCTACAAGCCGGAATGGGGTGCGGAAAACGGCTATGTCAGCTTCGCGCATTGGGCCCGCATGGTGTCCGAGGCAGGCAGCTTCTATCCGCCGGACGTCATCAAGCAATACGAAAAGGGCGAAACCATTCCATCGCTGATCGGCGACGTTCACTATCGTCCGGAAGATCACCAGTGCGTGCGGCCGGTCATCATCGTCCGCGGCAAATCACCGAAAGATATGCGAAACAAGGAAGACTTCTGGGAAGTCGTGGAAATCGTTCCAGGCGGGCCGCTGATGCAGAAGCCGGAGGCCTTCGGCTGCAAGCTCGGCGACTACACCTGAGGTTTGCTGAAAGGCGGCCCGCTCGCTTCAGGCGGACGGGCTGCGCGCGGGTTGGCCGTGAAATTCGCTGCCTTCACCGGCGTCTCGCGATAATCGAATGACGCCGAAACGCCGGCGCCAATCCGCGTGCGCTGCAAAACGCCTAACCGCACAGCGCAGGACCGTGCCAGCGACAACGAGGCGACGACGTGCTGAACTGGGCCAACTTCATTTCGCAATGCTTCAACGGGCTGGTGCTCGGTGCGCTCCTCGCTCTGATCTCGTCCGGGTTGACCATCATCTACGGCACGCTCGGCGTCCTGAACCTCGCGCACGGCGCAATGTTCATGCTCGGGGGCTATGCCGGTTGGGTGGCCTACACTTATACGGGATCGTTCATTGTCGCGGTCGCCTTCGGTGCGGCTTTCGTGATGGTCGTCGGCATCCTCGTCGAGCGCGTGATCATCCGGTCCTTCTACAGCCGCCCCCACGAAGACCAGCTTCTGGTTACCTTCGGCATCGGCATTGTGTTTGTCGAAACCATCCGCTTCTTCTTCGGGAGTCTGTCCAAATCGGTGCCCCCGCCGCCGCCTTTCGTCGGCATCACCAATCTCGGCTTCATGATGTACCCGACCTATCGTCTTGCCGTGCTGGGGATCGTGGCAGCCGCGTTAATCGTGCTCTATCTCGTTCTCTACCGCACCCGGATTGGCATGATCGTGCGGGCCGGCATCGAAGATTCGGCCATGGTCGACGCCCTCGGCATCGACGTCGGCAAGATATTCATGCTGGTGTTCGGATTAGGTGCGGCGGCGGCCGGCTTTGCCGGAATTGTCAACGCACCGGTGGTGTCGATCGCGCCGGACGTGGGTGAGGCGATCCTGGTGCAGACCTTCGTCGTGGTCGTCATCGGGGGGGTCGGCTCATTCCCCGGCGCCATAATCGGCGGTCTGATCGCTGGCCAAATCATAAGCCTCACGTCGATGTTCAACCCGGGCTACTCCTACATCATGCTGTTCGTGGCGATGACACTCGTGCTGGTGCTTCGCCCTTACGGATTGCTCGGTACGGCAGGGCGCGAATGAGCGTGGTCCTCTGATGCTCAGGCAACGTCCTCTCCTTGTCGAACTCCTGACCGCCGCCTGCCTCATCGCGGCGCCGTTCATCCTGCCGCATGTCGGCTTTACGCCGACGACGATCAACCGCATCCTGATCTGGGGATTATTCGGGATCGGATTCGACATCCTGTTCGGCTTCACCGGACTGCTCTCGTTCGGCCAGTCGGCCTTCTTTGGGACCGGAGGCATGGTCGCGGCCTATCTGTTGACCGTCGCGAACTTCCCCTACGGCACCGCGTCTCTGTTGATCGGCACGATGGTGGCCGCCGTTGTGGGCTATCTCGTCGGCCTGATCGCCTTGCGTCGCACCGGAATCTATTTCGCCATGATCACCGTGGCGATTTCAGAGGTGTTCTACTTCGTCGAATTCAACCCGCTATCGGATTTCACCGGGGGTGAGAACGGGTTGCCGGGCGTGCCACCACCATCGCTCTTCCTCGGATTCACGACCGTCGAGTTCAATACCAATTGGAAAATGTATGGCTTTCTCGCGTTCTGGTATTTCGTCGGCCTCGTTATCGCACTTCGCATCATTCGCTCGCCGGTCGGCACCGTGCTGCGGGCGATCCGCGAGAACCCGGGGCGTGCGGCAGCGGTCGGACACAGTATCAACGGCTACAAGCTGACGGCGTTCGTTGTCGCCGCGGCTTATGCCGGCTTCGCCGGTGGCCTGCTTGGCATGATGCAAGGCTTCATGCCACCGGATGCGTTCACGTTCGAGACGTCCGGCCAGCTCGTCATGCAGTCCGCAATCGGCGGTGGCGGCACGCTGTTCGGTCCGCTCGTCGGAGCGATGGTCTGGCTCTATCTGAGCGACTTCCTGCAAACCACGCTGCATCTCGGTTCGACCTGGAAGCTGGTGCTGGGCATCGTCTTCGTCCTGCTGGTTTGCTTCCTGCGTCACGGCCTGATCGGAGGCATTGCCGACCTGTACCGGATCGTCACCCGCGGGCAAGCGCGCTCCACGGAAGAGGCAGCAGATGAAACGTTGCGAGAGGAGCACGACGCCACACCGCAAGCAGTGAGCAAGCCGGCGGCGGTGCCCGCCCGCCCGCGTGAAGCCAGCCTGAATGGTCGCCCCATTCTGCAAGCCAAGGGCCTGACTAAGCGCTACGGCGGACTCGTTGCGAACAGCGACATCGATTTCGCCGTAACCCGCGGCGAAATACGCGGCATCATCGGCCCGAATGGCGCCGGAAAGACCACCTTTTTCAAGATGCTGACATGCGAAGTTCCGCCGACATCAGGCCAGATTCTATTCGAAGGGCACGACATCACCGGCATGACGGTTACCGAGGTATGCCAGCTTGGCCTCACCAAGAGTTATCAGATCAACCAGCTCTTCAATCGCCTGACGGTTCGCGAAAATCTGACAATCGGCGTCCTGGCGGAGCTGCGCGGTACCTTCAGGCTGGACCTGTTCAGGTCCACGAAGAGCGTTCCTGAGCTCGAACGGCGGGTCGAGCATGCGCTCGAACTGGTCGATCTCGTCAAGCGCGCCGACACGCCCGTGTCCGACCTGGCATACGGCGAAAAGCGCCGGCTTGAAATCGGTCTGGCGTTGGCGACGTCGCCGACGCTGTTGTTGCTCGACGAACCCCTGGCCGGCATGAGCCCACAGGAACGCATCGGCACCGTGCGGCTGCTCAAATCCATCGCACGTGGCCGCACCATGATCATTATCGATCACGACATGGATTCGTTGTTCGAGCTGGTCGAGCGCGTCACCGTCTTGCACGAAGGCCGGATCCTGATCGAAGGCACGCCGGACGAAATCAAGCGCAACAGCAAAGTGCAGGAAGCGTATCTCGGCGGCGTCCATGCGGAGGTGGCAGCCGAATGAGCCTGCTCGAAGTCAAAGCTCTCAACACCTATTATGGCGACAGCCATATCCTTTTCGACGTGGCGCTTCACGTCGAGCCAAACGAAGTCGTGGCGCTGCTCGGCCGAAACGGTGCCGGCAAGAGCACGACTCTCAAGACACTGATGGGCATGGTGACGCCACAGAGCGGCTCTGTCCTGTTCGATGGAAGCGAAATCGCGGGGAAAAAGAGCCACGCCATCGCACGAGCCGGCATGCAACTGGTGCATGAGGACCGCCGCATTTTCGGCAGCCTGAACGTTGAGGAGAATTTGACGCTCGCCGGACTCACCGCCGAGAACCGCTGGCCGCTCGATCGCATCTACGAAATGTTTCCGCGGCTGAAGGAAAGGCGCGCAAGCCGCGGGACTGACCTGTCCGGGGGCGAACAGCAGATGCTCGCGATCGCGCGCGCGCTCATTCGCGACCCCAAGCTCATCCTGCTCGACGAGCCGTTCGAAGGGCTTGCCCCTGTGATCGTGCACGACCTCGTCAAGGCTTGCAGCGATTTGGCCGCCTCGGGCCGTACGATCGTGCTGGTCGAGCAAAATCTGGCGGCCGCGCTTGCGCTGGCGCACCGCGCCTACATCATCAACAACGGTCATATCGCGCATGAAGGGCAGGCGCGGGAAATCCGGGCCCGACCTGAGATTCTGCAGCGCTATCTCGGGGTTTAGTTCGCTATCGAACCCTTTTGGGGGCGTTGTGCAGGCCGGCAGGCCATCCCTTCGATTGAAATCACAGAGAAGCGAACAACACCTGTGGAGCCGCCTGGCTGACTACCCTCTATTACGGCATCATTGCCACGTATGCGAGACAGAGCGTTACCGTCGTTTGACCACGTCGATACCAGCTCACTCAAACGACTTGACCTGACCTTCCAGTTGTTCAGGCAGAGCCCTCATCAACCTTTGCTTGTTGACCTTTCCCGCTTCATTACGAGGCATTTGCTCGATGAAAAAAATTCGCCGCGGAATTTTATAAGATGCAAGTTGCGATTTGCAGAATTCTATCAAAGCCGCCTCTTCTATCATCTTCTCAGGGACAACGATCGCAGCGACCTCTTCACCCATCGCCCCGATGGGCCAGCCCAACACAGCCACGTCGCGCACCGCGTCATGGCCGGACAGAATACTTTCGATTTCTTCAACATCCGGGTCACGAACATCTTGTCCGGGTCCTGCGTCAGGATCTTCTCGTAGTGTCCGGGCGGCGCGCCCTCTACCGGCACCCATGGAAGTCTACATGAAAGAATTCCAGCTCCGGCTTCGGCATTGGCGCCCCCAAATCAGCATCACGACAAGCCATCTTCAATTATCGTAGGGCAACAATTCAAATTTGCCGATCTAATGTTTCTCCCGATTTCAAATATTGAATGCCGTCTATTTCTAAGCAGCACTTGTCGTCCGTGATGACAACGAAACCAGAGTGAGCGAGCTAGACAGCGAGCCTCGCGGTTGAGGCATTGGTCTTGCCCACTTTCGATTTCGATCGCAGGGGAGGACTCGGACCGGGCGGCCAATGTCCTGCTAGGACGTGCCTGACCGGGCCAATTGATTAGACGATGCAGCCGGAGGGCAGACTTGCTGCGTATTCTGCGATGCGTCCTGGCGTGGTCACCCAAAGCTCGCCAAACCGGGGATGCCGCTTAAGCGCTTCGAGTGCCGCTCGAACCTGACTGAGCCTGAACGGCTGGCCAGTGCAGAACGTGTGCAACGATATCCCGAAGACCAGCGGCTGGTTCTGCGACAGTCGAAGCATTTCCTCGAACTGATCGAGGATCATGCGATGGAAATCGGTGGCCGGCTGAGCGCGGCTCAACATCGTAGGCGTATCGTTGATCTCGATCGGGTACGGAATCGACAGAATGCGGCCCGACCGGGTGCGCATCCAGAAAGGCTGATCGTCCGCCGGCCAATCCATCAGGAACGTGTAGCCGTTTTCGTGAAGCAAATCGGGCGTGACAGCCGTTTCCGAAATCCATGGCCCCATCCACCCATAGGGCCTTTGCCCGAAGCTGTCGGTCAGGATCTTGGTTGCTTCTGCGATCATCGCGGCTTCAGTCGCCGTGTCCATGTCGGACTGCCGCTCCGAATTCGTGTATCCGTGGCCGATAATTTCATCGCCGCGCTGGCGAATGCGCGCCACGATCTGGGGCATCTCTTCGCAAACCGATGCGTTGAGCAGATGACACATCGGCAAGTTCAACTCGTCCATCATGTTGAAGATACGCCAGATCCCGACCCGCAAGCCATAATCGCGCCAGCCATAATTGCGGACATCGGGCTGCGGCCCAGGCGCGGTCGGCGTATGACCCAAACCTTCGCCGAAGCTGAAATGCTCGACGTTCAGGGCCACGTAAAAGGCCAGATGGCGACCGCCGGGCCACGTAAAGTGCTGCCGCTCGTCGATCGGTGAATAGTCGTAACGATTATGCTTCTTGAGTTTCATGTAACTCGGACCGATACCGATCTCTCGCCCCCGCGATCCAGCCGGCCAGATCGCCCGGCCGAATCGGAAACTGGTTGATCTTTACGCCGAACGGCGACAGCGCATCCTCGACCGCCGACACAATGGCGGCGGGAATCGGAATCACGCCTGATTCACCTATTCCCTTCACGCCGAGCGCATTAAGCGGCGAAGGCGTCTCGTAATGTCCGAGATCCAGCTTCGGCATGTCGGAAGCCGTCACCAGCAGGTAGTCGGCAAGCGTCGCCGTAAGAGGTTGGGCACTTTCGTCATACGCCATCCACTCATACAGCGCATTACCGATGCCGTGGGCAATGCCACCGACAATCTGGCCATCCGCGATCATCGGGTTGATGATCCTGCCCGCGTCATGAACGAACGTAATCTTGTCCACCTTGACCGACGCGGTGTTGATGTCGACCTCAACCTCCGCGACCGCGCTGCCGTTACCGTAAGTCATCGCATCGATAACGACGTTTTCGGTACTCGCCAGGCCGGGCGGCATCCCCCCCGGCAATCTGAAGCCCGCCGCTCCTGCCAGGGCGCGTGCGATGACGCCGAGCGAGACCCGCAGGTCCGGTGCACCCTTCAACACCACGTTTTCGCCCACGATGTCGAGGTCCGATGGATCGGCCTCCAACAGATGACTTGCGACGATCAATGCCTTTTCGCGAACATTGCGCGCAGCAACATGAGCCGACGTCCCCGCCATGACGGTTTGCCGGCTGTTGAAACCGCCGAAGCCCATGCTGACTTTTCCGGAGTCACCGGTGGTGACGGAAATTCTCCCGATATCACCGCCGAGCTGCTCCGCGACGATTTGCGCGATCATGGTCTTGGTGCTTTGTCCCATCGCAGCCGCGCCTGTCGCGACCTCGATCTTGCCGGATGCCGCAACGCTCACCTGTACCTGCTCGTAGGGCCCGCGGCCCGTCGCTTCGACGAAATTCGCGATCCCTATTCCAATGAAACGCCCTTGACGGCGCGCCTCCTTTTGCCGGCGGCGGAAATCGCTCCATTCGGACCTTTTCTCGACATCCGTCTGACAGGCCAAGTAATTTCCCGAATCAAGAACGACGGGCACGCCACCTCGCGTCACAAATCCCTTCTGATAGGGCATGGAAGCGGCCGGTATAAGATTTCGGCGCCGGATCTCCGCGCGATCCAAATTGAGCTTCTCCGCCGCGCGATCGAGCAGCCGCTCCATGACGAATACGCCCTGAGGCTGGCCCGCACCGCGAACCGGGGTCACCGGCACCTTGTTCGTCAACACGGCCTTTACCTCCATCTCGAAGGCCGGTACGTCATAGGCCAGCGACATCGAGGCCACGGCGCCCTGCGGCACGGTCAGGCCCCGGGCCGTGTAGGCGCCGTGATCGTGGATCAGCTTACCCCGCAGTCCAAGAACCTTGCCGTCCGCGTCAAGCGCGAGCGATGCCGTCCAGTATTGGTCCCGCTCCTGCGTCGTAGCGATGAAGTGCTCACGACGATCCTCAATCCAGCGGACCGGCCGGCCGAGCTTCACCGCCGCGGCCACGACTGCCGCTTCCTCCGGATAGAAGACAAGCTTTGGACCGAAGCCGCCCCCGACATCGGGAGCCACGACGCGTACCCGCGATTCCTCGCGGCCAAACAACTCCGCCAGCAAACGGGCCGCGACGAGAGGCGTCTGGGTCGAGCTCCACAGCGTGATCTTGTCTTCAAGGCCGTCGTCCACGGCGACGCAGCCGCGGCACTCCATCGAATGCGCGCACCCTCTGTGCGTCCAGAAGCTGTCCTCGACGACAATATCAGCCTTGAGGAAGGCCTCGTCGACGTTGCCATAGGCGCTGGTAAAGGCGGCAATCAGATTGCTGTCCGATCGGCTATGCACGAGGGGAGACTCTTGGGTGAGCGCGGCCCGGCAATCGTGCACAGCCGGCAGCACGTCATATTCAATCTCAACGAGGTTGGCCGCGTCTTCGGCCACGTAGGGGTCCGCTGCGACGACCATCGCGACGGCTTCGCCGACATAAACAACTTCGTCTTCCGCGAGGATGAAACGATCACGCTGTTGCGTATAGGTCTTGTCCGGCAGCGCAACGGCAAGTTTGCTTGTCGTGACAAGCGGCTTGATGTCTTGCGCCGCGAGCACGGCAATGACGCCGTCCACCGCAAGCGCCGGCTCGGTGTTGATCGAAACGATGCGAGCATGAGGATGCGGACTTCTTATGAAGACCGCGTGCGACAAACCGGGAAGCCGGAGATCCGCCACAAAACGCCCTTCACCGCGTAGCAACGCGCGATCTTCCAACCGCTCAGTCGAATGGCCGAATACTGTCATCTCGTGTTCGATCTGCTCGCGCTATTACATTAGCGCCCGCGACTTGTTTCGCGGGCTGCGCTTACCGCCCTTTTTCAGGGTCGAAAAGTCTTCCTGGAAGGTCAGCTGCTGGCCGTTCAAAAGATGATGCACGAGATTGGCCGCTGACTCCCCCTTCAAAGCGCGGCTCCACATTTCATCGATCGAAGCCTCATGGAAGGCCAGCGCATCGGGCGCCGATGTTATCATCGCGACCCCGACGCGGATATTGGGCTCGCCCCCGAGTCGAAAAGGGCTCAGAACAAGCACCTTCCGATCAGGCTGACGGAATATCTGGAAGCCGGTATGCGGCAAAGTGTCGGTGACAATGCCGATTTCCACGCCGATCGGCGGGCTTTCAAGCAACTTCACGAAATGCTGGATTTCCTCTCGCGCGAGGGCCCTGCGCCGTTCCAATGTCGCCTCTGGCAAACCGCTGCGGCCGATCAGCCCATGATGCAGAAATCTCTCGATTTCGAGCGCCGACATCAGATTCACGATGGTCGGGCGCCGCTTTCGGTAGACCTCCTTGCGAGCACGAAGAATCTCCATCACTTTCGGAATATCGCTGAGCGCCCGCTCCCGATTGGCGACATTATCGGTCACGTTCTCGGTCAGCATTTCCTCGAGCGTCGGCATGAAATTGTCCGACGCAAGAAGGAAGGAAATCGGCCCTGAAAGGACCATGATCTGGTCGCTGTTTTCTTCGATCTGCCGGACCCGCTCGAAATAACTGACCGCGGATGGAATGTACTCGATATCGACGCCGAGAAGCGTTGGAATGGAAACACCGAGCAGCTCGGCGAGCTTCTCCAGCGTCTCGATCTTGGCCAGCTCGCCCTTCTCGAAGCGATAAAGCGCCGTCCGCGATATTCCAAGTTTGTTGGCGATCTCGTCGGCGCTCAGATCCGAGCCAAGACGATAGGCTTTGAGACGATTACCGATCTCATCGTAACGGAAAGGCATCAGCCACTCTCCATGGCTTCAGGATTGGGTCTGGCACAATCCGTGTAGAAGACCGGCGATCCACCACGTCTTGCAAGGACAACTCAAACAACTCTATGGGAACCGTACGATATGGAGCCGACCTGAGATTTCCGGCTTCATAAAACGAAAATATCTCATCTATGTACTCGACCCTCGCCTCGGGCACGGCAGGCTGCACGAAGGGAAATCGCACCCCGCCAACCCATGACGTGTCGTAAACCAGCGCCATGGACGCGGCTTCGTCCAAGCTCATGCCGTCGGAAATCTTGTAACACGCCTTTTCATTGTCAGGGACTTCAGTGACAGCGACGCGCTGCGCATAGCGACCTTGTTCTGCGAGCGCTGAAACACGGTCGTCGGCCTTGAGACCTTTGACGTCCTCGACGAGCGAGGAAACGATCCCAGCGAAATTTACAGCAGCCGCCTTCACGAGGCCGAGCACCTCGCCACGCCATGAAACCGGTTCCGGCAGGTCGTCGACAGCGTGGCTCAGGATAGGATCCAATTCTCTTACGACAGCAGCGAGCATGAACCAAACGCCAATTACAGGCTATAACATTTTTAGTACAACGGCGACCTTGCCGCAACATCACTGGGAGCTTCCCGCCCCATTTTATCCGATAAATGAGAGGTTTATGCGCTTTTCTGACGCCCAAGGGTTCGGCGGAAAGTGTATCAATAAGTGCACAGACGACGAAACTGGCGGTTTTTCACCAATCACAGAGCGCACTCGGAGACGAGTGCGGTCCCTTCTGACCAAATTAGTCCCCCCCAGGCGCTAGTGTGCTTGCCGGCGGCCCAAGCCGCACCTCTCTCGGAGAGCCGATTCGCTTCTTCCTCATGTTTGCGGTTCAGGCGGACAAGCGGCGCCTTAGCCGCCGGTGCCGCGGCCAGTACAAGTGCGGAATATTCGGGGGACCAACCGACTCAATCTCACGCCGCGCTCGAAGCCTCGATTGCGCCCACGCCCTGCGACGCAGAAGGACAGGCGAGAATCCTGGCGACAATGGCGAGATCTGGCTCGTCTGTAATACAGTGTACAGACGGAATTCGAGACCGACGACATGAGCACACTGAGTGTCGAGATTGAACGCAGTGAGGACGGTTCGATCCTCATGCGGAATTTGCAACCGCTGGGACCATACCCACGCGTCATAACGGAGCGCTTCAGCGCAGCTCTTGCCGCCTGTCCGGACCGCATCTTTCTCGGC
>Ga0180222_1000359_pt1 | contig 68942 bp, 57 predicted proteins | sample eDN5th37CKraftOP_FD_151336 | JGI IMG/M metagenome (GOLD analysis project Ga0180222, IMG submission 151336) | Enriched Organic Plus compost microbial communities from Emeryville, California, USA - eDNA 5th pass 37_C Kraft OP (version 2) (version 2) ... | reverse complement strand
ATCGCGGAGGTGCCCTTTCCGGTCTATGGCGCGATGGGCAACCATGACAGCCGCGCCGAGTATCGCGACGCCTTCCCGGACACGCCGGCGCCGGACGGTTTCATCCAGTACGCGATCGAGGACTATTCGCTGCGCATCCTCGTCCTCGACACGCTCGAAGTCGGCAGGCACGGCGGCGGCTATTGCGCGCGGCGCGCCGACTGGCTCCGGGCGCGGCTCGACGAGGAGCCGGAGCGGCCGACGCTGCTCGCGCTCCATCACCCGCCGGTCGCGACCGGCCTCAGCTGGCTCGACGAGAATCCCGACGCTTCCTGGATGGAACGCCTGCGCTCGGTCGTCGCCGGGCGCGGCAACGTCGTCGGGCTGATCGCGGGGCACCTGCACCGCCCGATCGTCACCTCATGGGCCGGCAAGGTGCTGATCGTGTGCCCGTCCACCGCCCCACAGGTCGCGCTCGATCTCGAGACGATAGATCCGGCGCAGCCTGACGATCGCGCGCTGATCGTCGCCGACGAGCCCTGCTTCGCGCTCCACCTGTGGGACGGGCATAACCTCGTCACCCATTTCGATACCGCCGGCGAGCACGAGGTGCTCGCCCGCTACACGACGGAATTGCAGCCGCTCGTGCGGCTGCTCCAGGCGGAGCGAAACGGCGCGCAGTAGCGCCGCAACCCGCTAGCGGCAGCGCACCTCGCCGCGATCGATCGCGGAGCCGATCGCCGCGCCGGCCGCGGCCCCGGCGATCGTGCCGAGCACTTCCGACTGGCCCGAGGCGATGATGTTGCCGAGCACGCCGCCGGCGATGCCGCCGACGATCAGCCCGGTCGTGCCGTCCGAGCGGCGGCAATAATAGCGGCCATCGTTGCCGCGATAGATGCGGTCCCTGCGGCTCAGGCGCCGCTCGCGGTAGCGCGGATCGTCGCGATAGTAACGGTCCGCATAATAGCCGCCATAGGCGGGATCGGGCCGGTTCCAGTCGTAGCGGCCGTAATGGCCGCCGGTCCCGTCGGTCGTGCAGGCCGCGGCAAGACAGGTCGCCGCCATCAGTCCCAGGTGAATCGCGCGCATCGCCCTCTCCTTCATGTCGTTGTGGGGGGCTCAATGCGCGGCGGGCCGGATGGTTGCCTGGCCGCAACGGAACGGGAGGGGTCAGGCGAGAAAGGCGGGATCGGCGACGATCCGGTCGTCCGCCCAGTCGGCGATGCCGGGGCGAAAGGGGATGAGCGCGCGCTTGCCGGCGGAGGTTTCGATCTCCAGCAGGTCGCCCGCGCCGAAATTCTCGACCGCGACGACGGTGCCGAGCGCCTTGCCCTCTTGATCAACGCAGGGCAGGCCGATCAGGTCGACATGATAATATTCGCCCTCGCCGAGCGGGGGCAGCGCCGAGCGCGGGACCGTGAGGAGCGCGCCGCGCAACGCCTCGGCCGCGCCTCGGTCGGCGATTTCGGCGAAGCGCGCGATCGCGCCGGTGCGGCCGGGGCGTGCCGACTGTAGCGTCAGCGCGCGCCCGTCCGCGAACAGTTGCTTGTGGATCCGGAGGCTGTCGAGCCCCGCGCCGAACAGCTTGAGGCGCACCTCGCCGCCGATGCCGTGCGCGCCAGCGACGGCGGCGAGGACGACGTCCTTTTCCAAGGCCGCTTACTCGGCCTTTTCGGCGCCCTCGTCACCGGACGCCGCATCGGCGGCGGCTTCCCCGGCCGGAGCTTCCTCCGCCAGCGCCTCGACGACCGGCGATTCCGCCGTCTCGACCGAGGTCTCGACCGAGGCTTCCTCGATCGCCTCGGCAACGACCTCGACGGTCTCGGCCTCCTGCTGCGCCTCGCTCGGCGCGGCGGCGGCCTCGGCAGCCTCGGCGGCCTTGGCGGCGCGCTCCTTCGCCTTCGTGCCCGGCTCGCCCTTCTTCGGATTGTTGCGCGCCGGACGCTCCAGGATGCCGGCCGCATCGAGGAAGCGAAGCACGCGGTCGCTCGGCTTGGCGCCGACCGCCAGCCAGTGCTTGATGCGCTCGGTGTCGAGCTTCACCCGCTCGGGATTGTCCTTGGCGAGCAGCGGGTTGTAGCTGCCGACCCGCTCGATGAACTTGCCGTCGCGCGGATTGCGCGCGTCGGCGACGACGATCCTGTAATAGGGGCGCTTCTTCGCGCCGCCCCGCGCCAGCCGGATTGCAACTGCCATTTATTCCGTCCTTTCTGAGTGTTGTCTCTATTTCTTGAACTTGTTTGGTAAGTTGAACGGCGCGCCGCCGCCCGTTCCCGGGAGACCGGGCAGGCCGCCCGCGCCGCCGAGGCCGCCGGGCCCGCCGATTCCCCCCGGGCCGCCAAGTCCACCCATTCCGCCGCCGCCGAACATGGCGGCGATCTTGCCGAGGCCGCCCATCTTCTTCAGGCGCTTCATCGCGGTGGACATTTCCTGGTGCATCTTCAGTAGGCGGTTCACTTCCTGCACGGTCGTGCCCGAACCCTTGGCGACGCGGATCTTGCGCTTCGCGTTGAGGATTTCGGGCTTCGCGCGCTCCTTGGGCGTCATCGAGCCGATGATCGCATCCAGTCGGCCGAGCACGTTGCCCTCCAGCACCCCGGACTGGTTGATCTGGTTCTTGAGCTTGCCCATGCCGGGCAGCATCCCGGCGAGCGCGCCGAGCCCGCCCATGCGCTGCATCTGTCGCAACTGGGCGCGCAGGTCGTTGAGGTCGAACTGCCCCTTGGCCATCTTGGCCGCGAGCGCCTCGGCCTCCTCGGCCTTGATCGTTTCCTGCGCGCGTTCGACCAGGCTGACGACGTCGCCCATGCCCAGGATGCGGCCGGCGACCCGGTCGGGCCGGAAGGGCTCGATCTTGTCGAGCGCCTCGCCCGTGCCGGCGAACTTGATGGGCTTGCCGGTGACCGCGCGCATCGAGAGCGCGGCGCCGCCGCGCGCGTCGCCGTCCATGCGGGTCAGGACGACGCCGGTCAGCTCGATCTGGTCGGCGAAGCTCTTGGCGACGTTGACCGCGTCCTGGCCGGTCATCGCGTCGGCGACCAGCAGGATCTCCTTCGGCTGCGCCACCTCGGCGACCGCCTTCATCTCGTCCATCAGCGCCTGATCGACGTGAAGCCGGCCGGCGGTGTCGAGCATCAGCACGTCGAAGCCCTGCAGCTTCGCGGCGTTGAGCGCGCGCCGGGCGATCTCGACCGGCCCCTGGCCGGGCACGATCGGCAGCGTCGCGACGCCGGTCTGGCGGCCGAGCACGGCGAGCTGCTCCTGCGCCGCCGGGCGGTTGACGTCGAGCGAGGCCATCAGGACCTTCTTGCGGTCCTTCTCGGTGAGGCGCCTGGCGAGCTTGGCGGTGGTGGTGGTCTTGCCCGAGCCCTGGAGGCCGACCATCATCACGACGGCGGGCGGCGTGACGGCGAGATCGAGCCCTTCCTCCTCGCTGCCGAGCATCTCGACGAGCGCGTCGTGGACGATCTTGACGACCTGCTGCCCCGGCGTGACCGAGCGCAGCACCTGCTGGCCGACCGCCTGCTCGGTCGCCTTGTCGACGAAGGTGCGGACGACGGGGAGCGCGACATCGGCCTCGAGCAGCGCGATCCGGACCTCGCGCATCGCGCCGCGCACGTCCGCCTCGGTGAGCGCGCCGCGACCGCGCAGCCGGTCGAACACGCCGGACAGGCGATCTCCCAGGCTTTCGAACATCCGCGTCGCTCCTCAACCGTTCCTGAAGACGGCCCAAACGCAAAAGCGCCGGCGGGCGAAACCTCGCCGGCCAGCGTGCGCGCGTGGCGCTTCAATGCTCACCCGTCATCGGGATCGCGGGCACATAGCCGCCGGCGCGGCCAAAGGCAAGATGACGGAAAATTCGGTAGTGGGGCAGTTTGAAATCTGATTGGCCAGTGCTTGCCAATCGCTTGGCAAGCTTGCCGGTATGGCCGGGCTACCTTTTGAACTGATCCATCAGCTTGGTGATGTTCATGCTGGCCCAGCAACGTTGCGACAGGTGGCTTCCCTTGGGCGGGAAGCAGCCGTGTACGACCTTGATCCCCTTGGTCTGAAGGAAGTCCGCGACCGGCACGAAATCGCGATCAGCCGAAACGAGTACGGCAACATCATAGGCATTGGCCCATGCCAAGCTGATCATGTCCGCGACCATGCGCGTGTCGACGCCCTTTTCCTCCGTGCCACGCATGTCGGCGCCGCATGCCGGGCAAACAGTTACCTCGGCTTGGCAGGATGGGCATTGAGGGTAGCCCCTCTTCTTCTGCCTCTCCAAGAGCGTGACATGTACGCCAGGCATCTTGTCGAGCTTGTTGGTGAACCAGTTGCGAAGCTTGGCATCGTTCGGTTTCGCTGGATCGAAGGAACCGTACACGTGCATGCCCTCGAAGGTGATCATGCTGCCCGAATCAACAAGCTTGCCGGCTTCCGCCGTGAACAGGGGGCCGATCTTGGACCAGTCAGTCATGCACCCCGCATCCTGCCGACGCAGCTCCAAGCTGAAGTTCCAGAAGTCCACGAACGTGCGGATACGCAGCCTCGGCAAGGCTGTCGTCGTCACTGATACCGCTGCTACCGATTCTTCCGACATGTGCGACCCCTGAAAGGAATACGGGGACGCCGAAGCGTCCCCGGGGTCTTAATACTCGGTTCGCCGTTGCCGACAAGTGCGGGCGGTTCCCCGAGGGGTCAGAATGCTGGCCGTATGCACACAGATTCGTTGACAGTCAATGAACGATTCAAAGCCGCCTCGGTTCACATGTGGCACACGCCCATGCGCAGTACGGTATAGGTAGGAAGCAAAGTCCTACATTCCAAGGGTCTTTTTGTACGGCCCGCGCGGCGGGCGCATGGCGGCGCGCCGCGCCAGTTCGTCGCCGGTTTCTACGTGCCCTGGGACGACGCCAGCCGTGCCTCGCTCTCCGCGCATGTCGAGGACATGGACTGGGTGGTCCCCGCCTTCGGCTTCGTCACCGGGCCCGACCACCGCTTCCGTCTCGTCGCGGACCGGCGCTTCGACGCCGTCCTCGCCGGAGCGCGCAAGCGGCCGGCGGTGCTGCCGATGATCCAGAACGCCGCCCGCGGGCGCTGGGACGGGGCGGGTCTCGCCGCGTTGCTGCGCGATCCTTCGGCGCGCGACCGGCTGGTCGATCGCGCGCTGGCGATGGTGGCGGCGCGCCACGGCGCCGGCATCGTCTTCGATTTTGAGGATCTGCCCCCTCGGCGCAGCGCGACTATCTGCGCTTCCTGACGGAGGCGCGCCGTCGCTTTAGCCAGCGCCACGAGATCGTGGCGGTGGCGGTGCCGGTGGGCGATCCGGACTGGAACCTGCGCGCCTATGCGCGTGTCGCCGACAAGCTGTTCCTGATGCTCTACGACGAGCATTGGGCGAGCGGCGATCCCGGCCCGATCGCGTCGCAGGCCTGGTTCGTGCGGCACCTACAACAGGCGGCGCGGGAGGTCGGCCCCGGCAAGGCGATCGCGACCGTGGCCAATTACGGCTACGACTGGGCGGCGGGCCGTCCCGCCGAGGCGCTGACCGTCGAGGAGGCCTGGCTCGCCGCGCGCGGCAGCGCCGCGCCAATCCGCTTCGACCGCGCCAGCAGCAACGCCCGCTTCGACTATGAGGAGGACGGCGTCGCGCATCAGGTCTGGCTGCTCGACGCGGCGAGCGGATGGAACCAGCTTCGCGCCGCCCATCTCGAGGGCGTGGCCGGCGTCGCGCTGTGGCGGCTGGGGAGCGAGGATCCGAGCATCTGGCAGGCGCTGCGCCGCTTTGCCGGCGCCGCCGTGCCGGACCTGTCGCGCATTACCATGCCGGGCGACGTCGATGTCGAGGGCATTGGCGAGGTGCTGCGGATCGACGCGACGCCGACCGTCGGCAACCGCACCGTCGCGGCCGATCGCTCCGGCCTGATCCGCGACGAGACCTATCGCTCGCTGCCCACCCCGTTCGTCGTGCGTCGCACCGGCTATCGCCCCGGCGATGTCGCGCTGACCTTCGACGACGGGCCGGACCCGGATTGGACGCCGGCCATTCTCGACATCCTCAGGGCCCACCACGTGCCCGCCACCTTCTTCGTCGTCGGCGAGAACGCGCTCGAACATCCTCGGCTGCTGCGCCGGATCGTCGCCGAGGGACACGAACTCGGCAGCCACAGCTACACCCATCCCAATTTCGCGACGATCTCGCCCGGCATGGCGGCGATCGAGCTCAACATGACCGAGCGGCTGGTCGAGGCCTATACCGGGCGCGCGCTGCGGCTGTTTCGCGCGCCCTATTTCGGCGACGCCGAGCCCACCACGGCCGACGAGCTTGGTCCGGCGCTGGAGGCGCAGCAGCGCGGCTATATCAATGTCGGATTGCACGTCGATCCGGACGACTGGAAGCGGCCCGGCGTGGACGCGATCGTCGATCGCGCGCTCCGCGAGATCGAGGCGGGCAATGCCGAGCGCTCCGCCCAGGTCGTCCTGCTGCACGACGGCGGCGGCGACCGCGCGCAGACGGTTGTCGCGCTGCCACGGATCATCGAGGCCCTGCGCGCGCGCGGCTATCGCTTCGTTCCGGTCTCGGCGCTGTCCGGGCTGACGCGCGAGCAGGTGATGCCGCCGGTGACCCGCAGCGACCTGCTGGCGGTGCGCGCCGACGTCGCCATCTTCCTCGCGCTCGCCGCGCTCGCCGTCCTGCTCGCCTTCCTGTTCAAGGTCGCGATCGCGCTCGGCCTGCTGCGCGCCCTCGCGCTGACCCTGCTCGCCAGGGGCGCCCGGGCGGAGACGCCGCCGGCGGCCGCGCCGGCGGGACGCATCTCGGTGCTGGTCGCGGCCTACAACGAGGCGCGGGTGATCGAGGCCTCCGTCCGGCGCGTGCTCGAAAGCCGCGGCGTCGAGCCGGAGGTGATCGTCATCGACGACGGTTCGACGGACGGGACCGGCGCAATCGTCGCGCGCGCCTTCGCCGGTGAGCCGCGCGTGCGGCTGCTGACGCTGCCGAACGGCGGCAAGGCGCGTGCGCTCAACCGCGGGCTCGCGCTGGCCGGCGGGGAGATCATCGTCGCGCTCGACGCGGACACGCAGTTCGAGCCGGAGACGATTGCCCGGCTCGCCCGCTGGTTCGCGGACCCCTCCGTCGGCGCGGTGGCGGGCAACGCCAAGGTCGGCAATCGCGTGAACCTCGTCACGCGCTGGCAGGCGGTCGAATATGTGACCGCGCAGAACCTGGAGCGGCGGGCGCTTGCCCGGCTCGGCGCGATCATGGTCGTGCCCGGCGCGGTCGGCGCCTGGCGGCGCGCGGCGCTGGAGGCGGTCGGCGGCTTCCCGGTGGACACGCTGGCCGAGGACCAGGATCTCACCATCGCGGTGCAGCGCGCCGGCTGGCGCGTCGCCAACGATCCGGAGGCCGTCGCCTGGACCGAGTCGCCGGCGACGCTGGCGGGGCTGGCGAAGCAGCGCTTCCGCTGTGCCTTCGGCAAGCTTCAATGCCTCTGGAAGCATCGCGCGATCCTGCGCGAGCGCCGGCCGCGCGGGCTCGCCCTCGTCGGCCTGCCGCAGGCCTGGCTGTTCCAGATCGACTTCTCGCTCGTCTCGCCGGTGATCGACCTCGCGCTCGCCTTCAGCCTGTTCATGACCTGGGACCGGGTGCGACAGCACGGCTGGGCGCAGACCGAGACCGATCTTGGCTGGATGGCCTTCTTCTGGCTGCTGTTCGTTGCGATTGACCTGTGCTGCGGCTGGATCGCCTACCGGATGGACCGGCGCGAGCGGCGCTTTCCCGCGCTGCTGATGATCGCGCAGCGCTTCGTCTATCGCCAGATCATGTACTGGGTCGTCCTGAAGGCGGTCGGCGCGGCGCTGCGCGGACGCTGGGTCGGCTGGGGCAAGCTGGAGCGGACGGGGCTGGTCGCCGCGCCCGCCTAGCGCCCGACGAACAGGAAGGCGCCCGCCGCCATCAGGCAGGCGAAGGCGGCGAAATGGCGCCAGTGGAGCGGCTCGCCGAGGATCGCGACCATGAATATGCCGAAGACGACCAACGCGATCGCCTCCTGCGTGATCTTGAGCTGTCCCGCGCTCCAGCCGCCGGCATAGCCGACGCGGTTGGCCGGCACCGCGAAGCAATATTCGACGAAGGCGATCGCCCAGCTGATCAGGATCACGGCGAGCAGCGGCTTGTTCATGCCGCCCTTGAGGTGCCAGTACCAGGCGACGGTCATGAAGCTGTTCGAGATCAGCAGGAGCAGCACGACGGCCATCGGAACCTCGCGGAAAAGGGGCGGGCGGCGAAGGAAGGCGAACCGGAGCGATGGACTTGGGCGCGCCCCGTCCCTAGATCGCCTCCTCGATGGCGCAGCGTTTCCACAAGATGCACGGGCTCGGCAACGACTTCGTGGTCATCGACGCCCGCGAGGATGCGGTCGCGATGGATGCCGCGCGCGCCCGCGCCATCGCGGACCGGCGCACCGGCGTCGGCTGCGACCAACTCATCCTGCTCGAGCCCTCCGACATCGCCGACGTGCGCATGCGCATCTGGAACGCCGATGGCGGCGAGGTCGAATCCTGCGGCAATGCCACCCGCTGCGTTGTCCGGCTGGTCGGCCGCGATCTCACGATCGAGACGGCGGGCGGTCTGCTCCACGGCCGGCTGGAGGGGGAGGGCGCGAGCGTGGACATGGGCGCGCCGCGCTTCGGCTGGGAGGACATCCCGCTCGCCTATGCGATGGACACGGCGGCGATGCCGGTCGGCTGGGAGGAGCTTCAGGCGCCCGTCGCGGTCAATGTCGGCAATCCCCACGTCGTCTTTTTCGTCGAGGACGCGAACGCGGTCGATCTCGCCCGGCTGGGGCCGCTGATCGAAAACGACCCGCTTTTCCCGGAGCGCGTCAATGTCGGCGTCGCGAGCCGGGAAGGGGAGGCGCTGCGCCTGCGCGTGTGGGAGCGGGGCGCCGGCCTCACCCAGGCCTGCGGCACCGGCGCCTGCGCCGCCGCGGTGGCGGCGATCCGCAAGGGCCTGGCGACCAGCCCGATCGAGGTGCGTTTGCCCGGCGGCGCGCTCACCATCGAATGGGCGCCGGGTGGGACGATCCGCATGACCGGCCCCGCCACCCACGTCTTTTCCGGCGAGCTTGCCGAGGGACTCGTCGGATGAGCGGGCCTGAGGTCATTACCCTGGGCTGCCGGCTCAACGCCGCCGAGAGCGAGGCGATGCGCGCGCTCGCCGCCGATGCCGACGATCTCGTCATCGTCAACAGCTGTGCCGTGACCAACGAGGCGGTGCGCCAGACCCGCCAGGCGATCCGCCGGGCGCGCCGGGCGCGGCCCGACGCGCGCATCCTCGTCACCGGCTGCGCCGCGCAGGTGGAGCCGGAGCGTTTCGCCGCGATGCCGGAGGTCGACGCAGTGGTCGGCAATCGCGAGAAGTTCGACCTTGGCGCCTTCCTGCCCGGGGAGCGGGTGCGCGTGTCCGACATCATGGCGGTGCGCGAGATCGCGCCGCACCTCGCCGCCGGCTTCGCCGAGCGCGCCCGCGCCTTCGTCGAGGTGCAGAACGGCTGCGACCATCGCTGCACCTTCTGCATCATCCCCTACGGGCGCGGGAACAGTCGCTCCGCGCCGGCGGGCATGGTGATCGATCGGGTGAAGGCGCTGGTCGATCGCGGCTTTAACGAGATCGTGCTGACCGGGGTGGACATCACCAGCTACGGGCCGGACCTGCCCGGCGGCTCCAGCCTCGGCGAGCTGGTCGCGCGCATCCTGCGCCATGTGCCCGATCTTCCGCGGCTGCGCCTCTCATCGCTCGACTGTATCGAGATCGACGCGCGCCTGTGCGAGCTGATCGCGCACGAGCCGCGGCTGATGCCGCACCTGCATATGAGCTTCCAGGCGGGCGACGACATGGTCCTCAAGCGCATGAAGCGCCGCCACAGCCGCGCGCAGGCGATCGAGACGGTGGCGCGCCTGAAGGCGGCGCGGCCGGAGCTGGCGATCGGCGCGGACCTGATCGCGGGCTTCCCGACCGAGACCCATGCGATGCACGAAAATTCGCTGCGCCTGATCGACGAGTGCGACATCGTGATGGGCCACATCTTCCCCTTCTCTCCCAAGCGGGGCACGCCGGCGGCGCGGATGCCGCAGGTGCCGCCGCCGGTGGTGAAGGCGCGCGCCCGCGCGCTGCGCGAGGCCTCGGCCCGCCGCAACCGCGCCTGGCTCGAATCGCTCGTCGGTACGCGGCAGAAGGTGCTGGTGGAGCGCGACGCGCGCGGCCATGCCGAGAATTTCGCGCCGGTGCGGCTCGATGGCCCCGCCGGGCGCGACGAGACCGGACAGATCGTGGAGGCGCACATTACCGGCATCGACAATGACATGCTGATCGGAGCGCGCGCATGAGCGAGACCTCATGGTTCGAGCGGATGCGGCTCGGCTTTCGCAAGACCTCCGAGCGGCTCGGCGACAATCTCGCCGGCTTGGTCACGAAGGCCGCGCTGGACGAAGAGACGCTAGACGAGATCGAGGAGGCGCTGATCGCCTCCGATCTCGGCCCCAGCACCGCGGCGAAGGTGCGCGCGCGGCTCGCGGGCGAGCGCTTCGAGCGCGGGCTCACCGACGAGGCGGTGCGCGCCATCGTCGCCGAGGAGCTTGAGAAGATTTTGAGGCCCGTCGCCGAACCACTTGAAATCGATGCCTTTCCGCGTCCGCAGGTGATCCTGGTCGTCGGCGTCAACGGCTCCGGCAAGACGACGACGATCGCCAAGCTCGCCCATCTCTTCGTCGAGCAGGATTATTCGGTGCTGCTCGCCGCCGGCGACACCTTCCGCGCCGCCGCGATCGAGCAGCTCCAGATCTGGGCCGACCGCGCCGGCGTGCCGATCATCAAGGGCCCGGAGGGGTCGGACAGCAGCGCGATCGTGTTCGACGGGGTAAAGAAGGCGACGGCGGAGGGGATCGACGTGCTGATCGTCGACACCGCCGGCCGGCTGCACAACAAGAAGGACCTGATGGACGAGCTGGCTAAGATCCGCCGCGTGCTCGGCCGGCTGAACCCCGCCGCGCCGCACGACGTCGTGCTCGTGCTTGACGCGACGACCGGGCAGAACGCGCTCTCGCAGATCGAGACCTTCCGCGAGGTTGCCGGCGTCACCGGGCTGGTGATGACCAAGCTCGACGGCACGGCGCGCGGCGGCGTGATGGTCGCGGCGGCGGAGAAATATGGCCTGCCGATCCACGCCATCGGCGTCGGCGAGGGGATGGACGACCTTCGGCCGTTCGATCCCCTCGAGGCCGCGCGCGCTATCGCGGGGGTGAGCGCATGAGCGAGACGCCCGACAAGAGCGCCGCCGCGTCGCCGCCGCTGCCCGGCCTCGGCGGCCAGCTGCTGATCGATTTCGGCCCGCTTCTGGTCTTCTTCCTCGCCAATTTCTTCGCGCCGGTGCCGCAGGCGGCGCGGATTTTCGTCGCCACCGGCGCGTTCATGGTGGCGATGCTCGCCGCGATGGCGGTCTCGCAGATCCGCTACCAGCGCATCTCGCCGATGCTCTGGTTTTCGGGCGTGATGGTGGTCGTGCTCGGCGGGCTGACCATCTGGCTGCACGACGAGACCTTCATCAAGATCAAGCCGACCATCTATTATGTGCTGATCGCCTCGCTGCTGTTCTTCGGCATGGCGACGGGGCGCAATCTGCTGAAGATGGTGCTGGGCGGCGCCTACCCCGGCCTTTCCGAGCGGGGCTGGCGGCTGCTCACCCGCAACTGGGCGATCTATTTCCTCGCGATGGCGGCGCTGAACGAGCTTGTCTGGCGCACCCAGAGCACCAATTTCTGGGTCAGCTTCAAGCTGTGGTTCTTCCTGCCCGCCACGTTCGTGTTCGGCGCGCTCAACATCCCGATGCTGATGCGCCACGGCCTCACCGTCGACGAAGCGAAGAAGGACCAGCCGACGGTGCCGACCGAATAGGAGCGCGCATGGACGCCATCATCTCGATCAAGGACCTGCAGAAAACCTATGCCTCGGGCGTCCAGGCGCTGAAGCCGGTCAATCTCAACATCCGTCGCGGCGAGATCTTCGCGCTGCTGGGGCCGAACGGGGCCGGCAAGACGACGATGATTTCAATCATCTGCGGCATCGTCCGCGCCAGCGGCGGCAGCGTCACCGTGGACGGTTATGACATCGTGCGCGACTATCGCGAGACGCGCCGGCGCATCGGCCTGGTGCCGCAGGAGCTGCACACCGACGCCTTCGAGACGGTGTGGGCGACGGTGAGCTTCAGCCGCGGCCTGTTCGGCTGCCCGCCGAACCCCGCGCATATCGAGAAGGTGCTGCGCGACCTCACGCTCTGGGACAAGCGCAAGGCGAAGATGCTGGAGCTGTCCGGCGGCATGAAGCGGCGCGTGATGATCGCCAAGGCGCTGAGCCACGAGCCGGAGATCCTGTTCCTCGACGAGCCGACCGCGGGCGTCGACGTGGAGCTTCGGCGCGACATGTGGGCGCTGGTGCGCCAGCTTCGCGCCAGCGGCGTCACCATCATCCTCACCACCCACTATATCGAGGAGGCGGAGGAGATGGCCGACCGTGTCGGCGTCATCAACAATGGCGAGCTGATCGTCGTGGACGAGAAGAACGCGCTGATGAAGAAGCTCGGCAAGAAGGAGCTGACGCTTGAGCTCGCCGAGCCGATCAACGCCATCCCGCCGGAACTGGCCGAATGGAACCTCGCCATCGCCGCCGACGGGCGCGAGCTGAAATATGTCTATGACGGGCTGGCCGAGCGCACCGGCATCCCCTCGCTGCTGGCGCGGATGCGCGACCTCGGCATCGCCTTCAAGGACTTGCAGACCCGCCAGAGCTCGCTCGAGGACATTTTCGTGAGCCTGGTCCACGAACAGCGGAGCGCGGCATGAACCTCTACGGCGTCTGGGCGATCTACCGCTTCGAAATGGCGCGGGCGATCCGCACGCTCTGGCAGAGCTTGGTGACGCCCGTCATCACCACCTCGCTCTACTTCATCGTTTTCGGCGCGGCGATCGGATCGCGCATGACAGAGGTGGACGGCATCGCCTATGGCGCGTTCATCGTGCCGGGGCTGATCATGCTCTCGCTGTTCACGCAGAGCATCTTCAACGCGAGCTTCGGCATCTTCTTCCCGAAGTTCATCGGCACGATCTACGAATTGCTCTCGGCGCCGATCTCGCCGGTCGAGACGGTGATCGGCTATGTCGGCGCGGCGGCGACCAAGTCGATCGTCCTCGGCCTCGTCATCCTCGCCACCGCGGCCTTCTTCGTGCCGATCCGGATCGATCACCCTTTCTGGATGGCGGTCTTCCTGATCCTGATCGCGTCCACCTTCTGCCTGTTCGGCTTCATCATCGGCATCTGGGGCAAGAATTTCGAGCAGATCCAGTTCATTCCGATGCTGATCGTGACGCCGCTCACCTTCCTGGGCGGCGCCTTCTACTCGGTGAACATGCTGGCCGAGCCGTGGCGGACAGTGACGCTGTTCAACCCGGTCGTCTACCTGATCTCGGGCTTCCGCTGGAGCTTTTACTCCACCAGCGACGTCGCCGTCGGCATCAGTCTCGCCGCGACGCTCGCCTTCTTCATTCTCTGCCTCGCGATCGTCGCCTGGATGTTCCGGACCGGCTACCGGCTGAAGACCTGACAAGACGCGTTCCGCCCCGCAAGGCTGGGCCTTGCAGGGCGGATCAGACGGAGTTTCTTACTGCTCCTGGTCGGCGCGGGCGACGCCGTTGCCGTCGAGATTCTGGGCGACGAAGTCCCAGTTGACGACGTTGCCGAGCACCGCCTCGGCGAACTTCGGCCGGGCGTTGCGATAGTCGATGTAATAAGCGTGCTCCCACACATCGAGCGTGAGCAGCGGCTTCATCCCGTCATAGACGACCGGCGTATCCGCGTCATGCAGCGAGGTGATCTTCAGCGTGTCGCGATCGAGCACCAGCCAGGCCCAACCGCTGCCGAAATGGCCGACCGCCTCGGCCTGCAGCTTTTCGAGCATCGCCTCGGTGCTGCCGAAGGCGGAGCCGATCATATCGGCGAGCTTGCCGGTCGGCTTCTGGCCCTGGGGCGGGGCGAGGCACTGCCAGAAGAAGCTGTGGTTCCAGACCTGCGCGGCGTTGTTGAACAGTCCCTTGTCGCCATTGTCCCTGGCGCGGCGGATCACCTCGGTGAGCGAGGCGCCGGCCAGGCCCTTCTCGTCGATCCAGCCGTTGACCTTGTCGACATAGGCCTTGTGGTGCTTGCCGTGATGGTAGTCGAACGTCTCGGCCGACATGAACTCGCCGAGCGCGTCCTTCGGGAAAGGCAGGTCGGGAAGAATGAATGCCATGGTGCAACTCCTCCATGTCGCGAGTTAGGGGGTCCGGTGTCCCGTAGCCAACGCGCGCGGCGGGGGAAAGTGCATCATGTCGATTTCGGGCCGGACGGGCGTCGACCGTCCGGCCCGATCGGCTCCCTCAGCGGCTGACGAGCCGGAACCGCTGCAACTCGGTGCGCGGCAGCCGCCAGCGCGGATCGAGCTGGCTCGCGGCCCGGTAGTCGTCATAGGCGGCGCGGAAATCGCCCATCGCCTCGTGCGCGACCGCGCGTCCGAAATGGGCCACGGCGGGGCGAATGGTGTTACGCTGAAGCGCGACGGTGAACAGCTCCGCCGCCTGCGACTCGTTGCCTCCATCCGGAGCAGCGCGGCGCCCTTGTTGAGATAGGCCTCCGGCTGGTTCGGATCGACCCGCAGCGCGGCATCGAAGTCCGCGATCGCGCGGTCGACATGGCCGCGCCGCATGTGCAGGATTCCCCGATTAACGTAGGTCGCGCCGATCTCGTGCGCGGTGAGCGTGCCCTCCTCAAGCGCGTCGTCGCAGCGGCGCAGGGAATCCGGCGTCGGATACATCGGCGAATCCGCCGCCTCGTAGCACATGCGCGCGGCGGAACTGCCAAGCGCGATCACGCTCGCGGACGCGGACGCGGGCGCGGCGAGCGCGGCGGAGGCGATTGCGCAAAGGACCAGACGATTAGCCATAGTCGAACCTCCTCAACTACAGCCCACCGCAGACGATCATATCACTGTCGGAGCCTCGCCGCCATGATGGCGGCGATGCGGGCGCGCCACCGTGTCAGGCGGCGGCCGGCGTCGCCTTCGCGATCCAGTCCCGCCCGGTCTCGATCAGCTGTGCCTCGCGCCGCGCCAGCTCGGCGACGAGCCTGGAAGGATCGCCCGCCGCCGCGGCGCAGCGTTCCAGGCGCGCGTCGATATCGGGCTCGGCGGCCAGGCCGGCGCGCAGCGCGCACCAGCGGATCCGATCGCTCGGATGCTTCCGCGCGAATTCGTTCACCAGGTCCATGCCGTTCTCGCCGCCAAGACGAGCGGCCAGTTCGAGCAGCGGTTCGGTGGGCATCCGTGTGAGGATTCCGGCGATCGCGCCGTTGGCGATGTCGAAGCGGTACTGGTCGCGGAAAACCGTGCTGTGGGAGAATTCGAGAATGTTGATCGACACCGACATTTCGTCGGCGGCGAGCTGGAGGTGGACGTCCTTGTGGGCGCGATAGAGCATCACCTTGCCCTGCTCCAGCCGCACCTTCTCGACGTAGCGCAGGTCGACCTTCTCGCCGGGATAGCCGACCACCCGGTCATAATCGTACTCGTAATATTCGCTCCAGTAACCCGGCCCCCAGTAGCCGATCGTCAGGAACGAGAAATTGTGGTCGTGCGGCACGCCGTAGAAGAACGGGTCCGGGCCGCTGTGCCGGATGACGCTGTCGCCGAGCGCGGGCCAGAAATTGGCGCGGATGGCGTAGCGCTTGCCGGTGTGCAGCATGATGACCTGCGCCGTGTACTGGTTGTCGCGCAGCTGCCCGGCGCAGCGCTGCTTGAGTTCCGCCACCATCAGGTCGCCGAGGAAGTTGCGGTTGTTGCCGAGCCTTTTCAGTGCGGGGCCGAAGGAGGCGAAGCAGTCCTCGTCCGAAGGGTCGAAGCGATCGGTCTCGAGAGCCTCGATCATCTCGGCGAGCTCCCACGACTCCGCCGCGTCGGTCGCGATCACGCGCGGCATTCGATCGCCTCCGCCTCGTCCGAAATGTCGGCTGCCTCGTCGGGGAAGAACTGCGTAAGCGTCGCCGCGGCGGTCGCGCGCACGTCCGGATTGGGGTCGCCGGCCGCCATCGACTTGAGCAGAGGCAGCGCGAATTCGGCGTCCATCGCCAGCATCTCGCGCATCAGGTGCCAGCGCGTGTGGAACTCGGAATCGCCGAGCAGCTCGGCGAGCGACGGCAGGGCGTCGGTGCGATCCATCGATCGCAACAGGCTCGCCATGAGCTGGACGCGCGAACTGGCGTCGCCGGTGCTGCTCGCGCCGACGAACGTTCCGGACTGCATGTCATATTCGACGGAAACCGGTGCGCGGTCGGCGCGGATCACCGCCTGGAAATAGACCATGTCGCGCTCGGCGTGGTCGATGACGAAGGTCTGGCGGCGGCCGTCGATCACCAGCTCCTCGCCGTCGGCGATGCGGCGCCGCTCGACCAGCCGGCATTCGCCGGCGGTGGCGGCGGTGAAAGTGTCGGTGAGTTCCGGCACTTCCCAGAAGGAGAAGGTCGCGCCGCCCGCATCGATGAAGCGCATCAGCGAGACGAAGCCGGTGAAATTGATCGAGCCCGCGCCGCGCCCGAGCGTCTTCTTGGCGGCGAGCCCGTCGATGCCGGTCGCGCCCAGGCTGATCGACAGCAGCGGGTGATGATAGAGGACGAGGCTGGTGTGAATTTCGGTGCGGATCGCCTGGAACGGCGGCCGGAAGAAGGGATCGGCGCGGCACTCGGCGATCAGGTCGCGCAGCCAAGTGTGGATCTCGTCGCGCCGGTCCAGGAAGCGCCGCGTCGCGTCGAGCAGCGCCGCGGCGGTGCCGTTCTCCGGCGCCTTCACCTCGCGGTTGAGGTCGGCGATCAGCGGATGCGCGCTCCACCGGCGCGCGCACGCGTCGATCCGATCGAACGTACGCTCGTGCGCGGCGGCGTCGGCGAGCCAGGCGGCGAGTTCCGGTCCCGGGATCATGCGTCTTGGATGACTAACAGGCGCACGGTGCTCATGAAAGAGGGGCGGAAGCGCTGATGACGCCTCCGCCCCCCTCTCGCCGTTCGGAGCTCAGATCAGATACAGGATCGCGACGACGATGCCGGCGCAAATCGGGCCGCCGACTTCCTTCTGCTTGAGCGAGCCATGAACGCCGACGCTGGTGCGCAGCTCGGGCAGGGCGGCAATATCGATCTTCTTCATCTTCATTTCCCTCTGGAGTTCGGGTCGAAACGAAGAGAAAGGCTGACCCACCTCGGCCCGGCCAAGAAGCCGTCGGTGGTTTTCCCCCGCCTTTCGCGACACCCTGGGGAACCGAGGTGCCGAGGCCAGCGGGCCGCCCGGAACGGCGGATCATGCCTTCCTCGATTTCGGTAGTCCGCTGCGCGCGCAAAACATGTCGCATGGTTATCAAAAAATTTACCACGCCCGTTTTCGCGCGGTTTACCACCCGGCGGCGCTTGCATCGCCGGGCCGTTGCGGGCCAGGAAGGGCCATGGACCGGACGGCCGAAAACAGCGGCACCGGCGCGGTGCGCGCGGGCCAGGAAATCGACGCCGCCGCGCTCGCGCGCTGGCTTGGCGAGAATGTCGAGGATTTCGCCGGGCCGCTTGCGATCGAGCAGTTCCGCGGCGGCCAATCCAACCCGACCTACAAGCTGGTCACGCCGGCGCGTTCCTACGTGCTGCGTCGCAAGCCGCCGGGGCCGCTGCTCCCGGGCGCGCATGCCGTGGAGCGCGAATTTCGCGTGATCACCGCGCTCGGCCGGCAGGGCTTTCCGGTCGCGCGCGCCTATGCGCTGTGCGAGGACGAAAGCGTCATCGGCACCGCCTTCTATGTGATGGAGATGGTGGAAGGCCGCATCTTCTGGGACCCGACCTTCCCGGACGTGCCGAAGGCCGAACGCGCCGCCTATTTCGACGCGATGACCGAGACGATTGCGCGGCTGCACATGGTCGACCCGGACGCGGCGGGGCTGGGCGACTATGGCAAGCCGGGCAACTATTTCGCGCGGCAGATTGTTCGCTGGTCGAAGCAATACGAAGCGGATGTCGAGGCGGGCCGGGTGCCGGCGATGGACCGGCTCGCCGAATGGCTGCCCGCCAACGTGCCACCCGACGAGCCCAGGGCGCGGGTGATCCATGGCGACTTTCGCTGCGACAACATGATCTTCCACCCCACCGAGCCGCGCGTCGTCGCCGTGCTGGACTGGGAGCTTTCGACGCTCGGCCACCCGCTCGCCGACTTCACCTATCACCTGATGATGTACCGGATGCCGCCGGGGATCTCGACCGGCCTCGCCGAAGTCGATCTCGCCGCGCTGAATATTCCGAGCGAAGCCGAATATGTCGCCGCCTACTGTCGCCGCACCGGGCGCGACGGCATTCCCGACCTCGATTTCTACCTCGCCTTCAACCTGTTCCGCCTCGCCGGCATCGTCCACGGCATCAAGGGTCGCCTGCTGCGCGGCAACGCCGCTTCGGCCCACGCCTCGGCGATGGTGAAGATGCTGGAGCCGCTGGCCGAGCTGGCCTGGGAGCAGGCGAAGCGGGCCGGCGCGCGCTGAGCGCGGGCTTGCGCCGCCGCGCCAAGCGCCTAGTCTGCCGCCAGGGGTGGGGGAGACGATGCCGGAGGGACGCGGCAGCCTCAGCGAACGAATGCGGCGGGCGCTTCGGCAGATCGGGCCGGCGCGGCTCGCCGTTACGATGGTCGTGCTGGGGCTGGCGGTGTGGCTGGCGCGCTTCGCCTGGCAGATCGACCTCGCCAGCGACGCCGAGCGCGCGCTCTACGACCTGCGCTTCACCGCGAAGGCCGAGCGGACGCTCGCGCAGGACGAGCGCATTACGCTCGTCACCTACAACGACGACACGCTGGCGGAACTCGGCAAGCGATCGCCGCTCGACCGCGCGCTGCTCGCGCGCGCGCTGCGCGAGATCGACGCGATGCGGCCGCGCGCGATCGGCATCGACATCCTGATCGATCAGGCCCAGCCGGAGGACGCGGAGCTGCTCGCCACCTTCCGGTCGCTGTGCACGCCGACCTTCCTCGCCTTCGCCTCGGCCCGCTACAATCCGGACCAGATGCTTCCCTGGCAGGAGCGATTCCTCACCGACTTCATCGCGCGCGCGGCGCCGGGGCCGGTGCGGCCGGCGAGCATTCGCCTCCAGACGGACCTCGCCGACGGCGTCATCCGCCGCTGGCCGGAGCAGAATGCCGCGCTTCCATCGCTCTTCGTCAACGCACTCGCGCCCGGCGGCCCGGCCTTCGCGAACTATCGCGGCGCGATCGACTTCCGCCTGCCGGGGACGGCGGAGAATGACGAGGTGCCGGTCTTCACCAACCTGCCGATCCAGTTCGTCGCCCAGTTTCCGGACGGCGTGCGGCCGATGATCGAGGGGCGCTACGTGCTGATCGGCGGCGATATCCAGGATCTCGACGATTACGAGACGCCGATGACGCGCACCACCGGCCGGCTGATGAAGGGGCTGGAGGTGCACGCGCAGATGCTCGCGCAGATGCTGGACGGCCGGGCGAAGCCGCCGATTCCCGTCTGGGCGCTGTGGCTCGCGGCCATCGCGGTGGTCGCGGCCGGCGCGCTCTCCAGCCTCGTGGAGCTGAGGAGCTGGAAGGCGCTGGTGCTGCCGCTCCAGCTTGTGCTGATCGGCTGGCTGCCATTCCAGCTCCAGGGCATGAACATCGACACGATCGACCTGCCCGCCTTCGGCTGGGGCGCGGGCTGGCTGCTCGCCTTCCTCGCCGCAAGCACGGCGGCGCGCGCCGTCGGCTCCGAGCAGCGGCGCTTCGCGCAGTCGGCGCTCGGCAAATATCTCCCCGCCGACATCGCCGCGCAGATCCTGCGCGATCCGGACCGGCTCGCGCTGCACGGCGAAAAGAAGCAGATCTACGCGCTGTTCAGCGATCTCGAGGGCTTCACCAAGCTCTCCCACGCCATCTCGCCGGAGCAGCTCTCCGGCCTGCTCAACGCCTATCTCGACCGGATGAGCGACATCGTGCTCAAGCACGGCGGTACCATCGACAAGTTCGTCGGCGACGCCGTCGTCGCCTTCTGGGGCGCGCCGATCGCGCGCGAGGACGATGCCGATCGCGCGGTGCGCGCCGCGGTCGAGATGTACGAAAGCGGCCAGGCCTTCGCCCGCGAGGCGGGGGAGGGGCTGCCGCCGATCGGCATCACCCGCGTCGGGCTGCACCGCGGCGAGGCGGTGGTCGGCAATTTCGGCGGCGAAGGCCGGATCCAGTACACCGCGCTCGGCGACGGCATGAACACCGGCGCCCGGCTGGAGTCCGCCAACAAGCAGCTGAAGACAACGGTGCTGGTGAGCGGCGAGGCGAAGGCGCAATCGAGCCTCGACATCTTCCGCCCCATGGGACGGGTCGTTCTTTCGGGTCGCGCGACGCCGGTTGAGGTTTGGGAGCCGGCGCCGCACATCGACCCCGATCTTCGCCAACAACTCGTCGCCCTGTGGGAACGCTTCGACGGCGGCGACACAGAGGCGCTCGTTCAGCTTGAGGCAATCGCCGCTGACAATAAGGCGGATGCAGCCTTGAGCTTATTCGTCTATAGGCTTCGTGAAGCAGGTCCGGGAGGTCACTTTGTCTTGGGATCGAAATAGACCGATGCGCCGCCTCGTCATGGCCGCGCTGCTTGCCGCCGCGGCGGCGACGCCCGCCGCCGCCAATGTCCTGGTCGTGCGCTCGTCCGGCCCGTCCGCGAGCCAGTATCCGGCCGGGCGCTCGCTGCCCGACAATGCCCGCATCCAGTTGCGCCAGGGCGACACGGTCGTTCTGCTCGGCGCCAACGGCACGCGCACGTTCCGCGGTCCGATCGTCACCACCGCCAACGCGGCGGTGCAGGCGGGGACGCGGACCGCCGACAGCTCGAACGGCCGCCGCGTCCGCATCGGAGCCGTCCGCAGCGCCGGAATCGTGCCGGTCAGCCCGACGACGATCTGGCAGATCGACGTGACGCAGGGCGGCAACATGTGCCTTGCCGATACGTCCAACGTCATGCTCTGGCGGCCCGACGCCAGCCAGGCGACGACGCTGACCATCAGCGGTGCCGCCGGTACGCAAGAGGTGCACTGGCCGGCCGGGCGCGCGACCGTCCTCTGGCCGAGCGCGCTGCCGCTGTCCGACGGCGCGAGCTACCGCCTGAGCAAGAGCGGCGTCGCGGTGCCGACCGAAGTCCGCATCAAGACGCTCGCCTCCGGGCCGACCGACGTTCAGTCCGTCGCGCAGGCGCTGATCGCCAACGACTGCCGCGAGCAGCTCGACCTGCTCGTCGAAAGCGCGCCGACCGCCGACTGAGGCGATGCGGGGCCGACGCAGCCGACGCCCGCCGCGGGCTTTCGCGGCGGCGTCGAACGGCGCATTCTGCACGCTCGATTCGCTTGAGGGGGACGATGGCGGGCATCGCGCTCTGGAGTGTCGTCGCGGGCTACGCGCTGCTGATCGCGGCCATGGTCGCGGCACGGCGCTCGGCGATGCGCGCGCTGGTCGCCGCCGCCGCCGCGGTCCTGCTCGCCCGCGCCGTTGTGGTCACCCACGATCGGGCGGAGGCGATCTGTGCCGGCCTGCTGCTGCTCGCGTGCCTGCTCCAGCTCGCCCATCGCCTCTACGAGCGGCGCTCGGTCACGTTCACGGATGAGGAACGCGGCGTCATCGACGGCCTCGTCGCCGGTCTCTCGCAGAGCCGCGCGCGGCACCTGATCGATCAGGGCGTCTGGCTCGCCGGCAAGGCGGGGGACACGCTGACCCGCGAGGGCGAGCCGGTGACCCAGCTCTACTATCTGGCCGAGGGCGAGGCGCGGGTGATGAGCGGTGGCCGCGAGGTCGGCCGCTGCCGCGCGGGGGACCTCGTCGGGGAAATCTCGATCCTGTCCGGCGATCCCGCGAGCGCGACCGTCGTGCTGGACGGGCCGGCGCGTTTCTGGTGCGTGAGCGCAGACACGCTGCGCCCCTATGTGGAGGTGAACGACGACATTCGTCGCGCGCTCGAACAGGGCATCGCGCGCGCCCTCAAGGCGAAGCTGCACGCCAGCAACCGCGCCATCGCGGGTCAGGAGGGTGCGCCCGCCGGCTAGCGTCCGCGCGGCTCAGGCGCGCCGGATCACCAGGTTGCGGATTTCGGTCATGTCCTCCATCGCGAAGCGGACGCCCTCGCGGCCGAGGCCGGACTCCTTGACGCCGCCATAGGGCATGTTGTCCACCCGGTAGGAGGGCACGTCGTTGATGACGACGCCGCCGACGTCGAGCCGGTCCCAGGCGTCGAACATCTTGAAGAGATCGCGGGTAAAGATACCGGCCTGGAGGCCGAACTTCGAATCATTCACGATCTCAAGAGCTTCGTCGAAGTCATTGAACTTGATGAGGAAGGCAACCGGGCCGAACGCCTCCTCGACATTGAGCTTCGTCGCCCGATCGACGTTCTCGAGCAACGTCGCCTCAAGCATCGCGCCCTCGCGCCTGCCGCCGCACAGCAAGCGCGCGCCCTTGGTCACCGCCTCCTCGATCCAGCCCTCCAGCCGCTTCGCCTCGCCCTCGGAGATCATCGGGCCGATGAAGGTGTTGCGGTCCTTGGGATCGCCGGCGACCAGCATCCTGGTCTTCGCGACGAGCATGTCGCGGAACTCGTCATAGACCTCGGCGTGAATCAGAATGCGCTGCACGCCGATGCACGATTGGCCGGACTGGTAGAAGGCGCCGAAGATCACGCGCTCGAGCGCGTCGGCGAGATTGGCGTCGCGGTCGATCACCACCGCCGCGTTGCCGCCGAGTTCCAGCACCACCTTCTTCTTGCCGGCGCGCGCCTTGAGGTCCCAGCCGACGGCGGGCGAGCCGGTGAAGCTCAGCAGCTTCAGCCGCTCGTCGGTGGTGAAGAGATCCGCGCCCTCGCGGTGCGCCGGGAGGATCGAGAAGGCGCCCTTCGGGAGGTCGGTCTCGGCCAACACCTCGCCCATGATGATTGCGCCGAGTGGCGTGCGGCTCGCCGGTTTCATCACGAACGGGCAGCCGACCGCGATCGCCGGCGCGATCTTGTGCGCGGCGAGGTTGAGCGGGAAGTTGAAGGGCGAGATCAGCGAGCAGGGGCCGATCGGCACCCGCTTCCAGATGCCCTGGTAGCCCTTCGCGCGCGGCGAAATGTCCAGTGGCTGCACCTCGCCGGTCATCCGCACCGCCTCCTCGGCGGCGATGCGGAATGTGTCGATAAGGCGGGTGACCTCGCCCTCGGCGTCCTTGATCGGCTTACCGGCCTCGACGCACAGCGCATAGGCGAGCTCGTCGAACCGCTCCCTGAACCGCTGGACGCAGTGCCGGAGCACGTCCTGGCGCGCGTAGCTCGGCATCCGCGCCATCGGCTCCGCCGCATCGACCGCGCCCTGGATGCCCGCGTCGATCATCTTCGCGTCCGCCTGCGCGACGCGGAAGGCGACCTGACCGGTATATTTGTCGGTCACCTCCAGGTCGGCATTGGGCTGCTCGGCCTTGTTGTTGAGGTAGAGCGGATAGACGTCCTTCAGCTTCATCGGCGGCTCCGGCGGCGACGGGTTAGAGTTTTTCGCTCAACTCCCGGATCTCCTTGTTCAGGATCCGGTCGTTGTCGGAATAGTCCACCGGGCAGTCGATCAGGTGGACGCCGGGCGTATCGAGCGTGTGGCGCAGCAGCTCGGGGAGCTGCTCGGCGCTTTCCACCCGGTGGCCGACCGCGCCGTAGCTTTCCGCATATTTGACGAAGTCGGGATTGCCGAACTCGAGGCCCCAGTCCTCGAAGCCCATGTTCGCCTGTTTCCAGCGGATCATGCCGTAGCTGTGATCGTTCAGGATCAGCACGGTGAGGTTGAGCTTCAGGCGGACGGCGGTCTCCATCTCCTGGCTGTTCATCATGAAGCCGCCGTCGCCGCAGATCGCCATTACCTTGCGGTCGGGGTAGACCATCGCCGAGGCCATGGCGGAGGGCAGGCCCGCGCCCATCGTCGCGAGCGCGTTGTCGAGCAGCACGGTGTTCGGCTGGCGCGCGACATAGTTGCGGGCGAACCAGATCTTATAGACGCCGTTGTCGAGGCAGATGATGCCGTCCGGCGGCATCGCCTCGCGCACCCTCTTCACCAGGCAGGCCGGGAAGATGGGGAAGCGCGTGTCGTCGCACATCGAGGCCGTGTGCGCGATCTCGGCGGCGCGCGCCTTCATCATCCGGTCGAAGTTCCACCGGCTGGAGGGAACGATGTCCTCCTTCATCTGCCAGATCGCGTTGGCGATATCGCCGATCACCTCGATCTGCGGGAAGTAGACCGGGTCGACCTCGGCGCTGCGGGTCGATACGTGGATCACCTCGGCTCCGCCCTGACGCATGAAGAAGGGCGGCTTTTCGATCACGTCATGGCCGACGTTGACGATCACGTCCGCGGCCTCGATCGCCTTGTGGCAGAAATCGCCGGAGGACAGCGCCGCGCAGCCGAGGAACTTGGGGTGCGTCTCGTCGATCACGCCCTTGCCAAGCTGCGTGGTGATGAAGGGGATGCCGGTCTTCTCGATGAACTGGAGCAGCATCCGCCCGGTCATCTTGCGGTTCGCCCCGGCGCCGATCACCAGCACCGGCGCGCGCGCCTCCTCGAGCCGCTTCACCGCGGCGCGCACGGCCTTCGCCTCGGCCGAGGGCCGCCGCGCTAGGCTCGCCTTGATCGGCACCGAATCGGTCTCTTCCTCGGCGATGTCCTCGGGGAATTCGAGATGGGTGGCGCCGGGCTTTTCCTCCTCGGCGAGCCGGAAGGCCTCGCGCACCCGGCTCGGGATGTTGTCGGCGCTGGCGAGCTGGTGCGTGTATTTCGTGATGGGCCGCATCATGTCGACGACGTCGAGGATCTGGAAGCGGCCCTGCTTCGATTTCTTGATCGGCTTCTGCCCGGTCACCATCAGCATCGGCATGCCGCCAAGCTGGGCATAGGCGGCGGCGGTGACGAGGTTGGTCGCGCCGGGGCCGAGCGTCGCCATGCACACGCCCGTCTTGCCGGTGTGGCGGCCGTAGGTCGCCGCCATGAAGCCCGCGCCCTGCTCGTGCCGGGTGAGAATCAGCTTGATCGATTTCGACCGCGACAGCGAGTCCAGCATGGCGAGGTTCTCCTCGCCGGGGACGCCGAAGATATATTCGACGCCTTCCTCCTCGAGGCACTGGATGAAAAGGTCCGAGGCTTTCGTCATTTCTTGCCCGCTCCGATCTGTGTCCTGACGGATGCTGCCGGGACAGGACCGAACCGTGGCGGCCGGCGGCGTCCCCCCATGCGGATCGCAGCCTACCGGGGATTGTTTCGCCTGTCACCAACGCTTCCGGTTCAGCTTTGCGGTTGCAAGACGGCGGCGTTTCGGTCCATAGTTTGGCTCTGGCGTCTTTGACCGCTGCGGACGCTCGGGCGGTAGGAGGGCAGATGGGGGGCAGCCGCAGATTCACCGTCGGTCTTGGTGCGTTCTTATTGTTGGCCGCACTGGCCGTCCCGATCATGATCCGGCCCGGCGATCCGGCGATCGCCCAGTCCGCTAATCGCGGCGCGGGGGCGACTTATGTCGGCGTCGCGAGCTGCGGGGGCACGACCTGTCACGGGCGCAGCGAGGCCGACGGCCCCGTGGTGCGCCAGGACGAGATCATGCTCTGGCAGGATCCGGCGACGCCGGCCGGCGCGCACAGCCGCGCCGCCGCCGTGCTCTCCGAACCGCGCAGTCAGGTGATCGCGCAGCGGCTCGGCATCGGCGAGGCTTCGCGCGCGCCGATGTGTCTCGGCTGCCACGCGACGCCGCCCGGCCCGCGCGGGGCGCGCTTCCAGCAGTCCGACGGCGTCGGCTGCGAATCCTGCCACGGCCCTGCCTCCGGCTGGCTGTCCAGCCACTATGCAGTGGGCGGCACCCACGCGAACAATGTCGCCAACGGTCTCGTGCCGCTCGAAAATCCGAAGGTGCGCGCGGGCGTGTGCCTCGATTGCCACTTCGGCAGCGCGCGCGAGGGGCAGTTCGTCACCCACCGGATCATGGCCGCCGGCCATCCGCGAATCTCGTTCGAGCTCGATCTCTTCTCGACGCTCACCGCGCACTGGCAGGTCGATGACGACTATCGCCGGCGCAAGGGCAACGTCGAATCGGTGCGGATGTGGGCGGTCGGTCAGGCGATGGCGCTCGATCGGTCGCTTTCGCTCTATTCGCTCGCCTCGCGCGGGACGGAGGGCATCTTCCCCGAATTCTACTTCTTCGATTGCCACAGCTGCCATCGGCAGATCTCGGACGAACCGAACTTCCGGCCGGCGGCGGTCGCCAATCCGGCCCGCCCGATTCCCTCGGGAATGCCGCCCTACAATGACGAGAACATGATCATGCTCTCGGCGGCGGCGCGCGTCGTGGCGCCGCAGCTCGGCGAGCGATTCGATCGCGACAGCCGCGCCTTCCACCTCGCGCTCGCGCGGGACCGCGCCTCGGCGGTCGCCGCCGCGGGCAACCTGCGCGCCTCGGCGCGGGCGCTCGCCGACGCCTTCGCGACGATGCCGTTCGGCCGCGATCAGACCTTCGCGATCATCGATTCGATCGCCAGTGCGGCGATCAGCCCGCGCTTCACCGACTATGCCGGCTCGGTCCAGGCGGTGATGGCCACCGACACGCTGCTCTCCGCGCTCGTGCGCGAGCACCAGGTGCCGGCGCAGCGCGCCAACGCCATCCGCGCGGACATCAACGCCGCCTATCGGGCGGTGCGCGACCCCAATTCGTACAGCCCGGGCGATTTCCGGGCGAGCCTGGGCCGGGCGGTGGCCGCCATCCGGAGGCTCCGTTGAGTCGTAGCGTTGCGCTTATCGCCATCCTGTCGTTGCTGATCGCCTCGTGCGGCGGCAGCACGCGCGACACCACTTCGCCGCAGCCGCCGCAGCAGAATCCGCCGCCGAGCGGATCGCAGCCGGTGTTCCAGACGCCCGCGCTCGAGCACCTGACGGTGTCCGACGTCGAGCGGATCATCGCGCAGGGCGTCGCCGAGGCGCAGGCGCAGAACCAGCCGTCGGGCTTCATCGTCATCGACCGCGTCGGCAACGTGCTCGCCGCCTTCGTGATGAACGGCGCCGACCTGTCGCTGCGCACCCCGCCGGCGCCGAATGGGCAGAACAGCGACCTGCAAGGGCTGAACCTGCCGGCGCCGGCCGCGCTCGCCGGCGGCATCTCGAAGGCGCTGACCTCCTCCTACTTCTCCTCGGTCGGGGCGGCCTTCTCGAGCCGCACCGCCAACGACATCGTGCAGGAGACCTTCCCGCCTTCGGCCTCGACGCGCGGCCTGGAGAGCGGCCCGCTCTTCTCGGTGCAGTTCAGCCAGCTGCCCTGTTCCGACGTCGCGACCCGCTTCCCCGATCGCTGGGGCACGCACCGCGGCCCGCTCGGCGCGGGTGCCGATCCCGGCGCCTTCCCGCTCTACAAGAACGGGGCGGTGGTCGGCTCGGTTGCGGTGGTCGGCGACGGCGTCTACGGCTTCGACCGCGAATATACGGACAATGACCGCAACATCGAGGAAGTGATCGCGCTTGCCGCGACCACCGGTTTCGAGCCGGATCCCTCGATCCGCGCGGACCGTATCTCGGTGGACGGCACGCTGCTGCGCTACTCCGACGCGACGCCGGCGGACTTCAAGAGCAACCCGCGCAACGCGCCGAGCTTCGCCTCGATCAACGGCACGGTCGGCCAGCTCGTCTCGATCCGCGGCTATTATGACGCGACGCTCGGCATCCAGCCGGGCACGACCTATGGCGCGCCCGATTCGGGCGTGCGGCCGGCCACGGCGGCGGAGTTCAACGTGCCGGAGGCGTGGATCGTCACCGACGGCGCGAACCAGAATCGGTATCCGATCCGCGCCGGCACCGACGCGGCCACCGCCGGCACGACGCCGCTCACCGCGACCGAGGTGCGAACGATCCTGGAGGAGGCGTTCCTCGTCCAGCGCCAGGCGCGCGCCCAGCTGCGCATCCCGCTCGGCAACCGCGCGCAGAACACGATCGTCGTCGTCGACACCAATGGCGAGATCCTGGGCCTGGTGCGCGGCCCCGACGCGCTCGTCGACGCGATCGACGCCGTGCCGCAGAAGGCGCGCACCACCGCCTTCTTCTCGAGCAGGTTCGCCGCGGCGGACCTGCTCGCCAATCCCAACCCGGCGGTGCCGCCTTACGTGCAGGCGGTGCGCACCTTCCTCAATGATCCCAACGCGCTCACCGGCAACGTCGCCTTCTCGCTGCGCGCGATCGGGCTGCTCTCGCGGCCCTGGTTCCCGGACGGCCAGGTCGGCAACCCGCCGGGACCGCTGTCGATCCCGTTCGAGCGGTTCAATATCTTCTCGACCGGCCTGCAATCGACGCTGATCACGCAGGATATCCTTGACCATGTCGGCTACGTGCTCGGCGCGAACCCGACCGACGTGCCGACGAGCTGCACTCGCTCGCCCACCGTCCCGGCCACGGGCCAGAACCGCATCCGCAACGGCCTGACGCTGTTCGCCGGGGGCGTGCCGATCTACCGCAACGGCGTGCTCGTCGGCGCCGTCGCCTCGTCCGGCGACGGCAACGACCAGAGCGACATGATCGCCTTCCTCGGCCTCTACAATGCGAGCCTGCGCCTCGGCGGCTCGATCCAGGAGGCGCCGCCGGCGATCCGCGCCGACCAGATCGTGGTTCCGCTCGCGGGCAGCGGCTCGTCGCGCCTGCGCTATGTGTTGTGTCCGTTCAATCCGTTCATCGGATCGAACGAGCAGGATGTGTGTCTCGGCAAATGAGCGTCGCGGCCGCCCTCGTCTCGCTTCTCACCTCGACCGGCACCGCCGCCGGCCTCGGCACGACCGCCGATTTCGGCGCGATCGAGGCGGCGGATCGCGCGCTCGCCGCGCTGTTCGCCCCGCAGGCGGAGGCAGGCGGATCGAGCGCGCCCGAGGCTGGCGCAGGGGCGGTCGATCCCGCGCCGGAGCCGGACCTTGCGTCCGCCGCGCCCGCGCCGATCCGCGCCGATGTCGCGTCGGACGTGTCGCCCGAGCCGGCGCCGGTGCGCGCGCCGGTCCAGCTAGCCCTTGCGCTCGACGTCCCGACGGCGCCGGCCGCCGCGACGCCGACGGCCGCGGCGGAGCCTTCCGCCCCGGTCCAGCTCGCCTTCGCGCTGGAGACTGTGTCGGCCGCGCAGGATGCGCCCCAGGCCGACGACCAGTCGGGTACGGACGCGTCCGTCGCCGGTCCGCCCGCGCCGCCGCCCAACGAACGGGCGGCGCCGCCGCCGACGCCGCAGGAGCAGGAGCCGGTCGAGGGCCGCCGTCGTCCCGACGATCACAGCGTGTTGCCCGAGCCGGTCCGGCAGGAAAATCCGGGCGCGATCCGCTCGCCGCCGCCGGAAGCCTTCCCGTCGGATCACGTGCCGATCCCCGATCGCTGGCGGCTCATCCAGACGCTCGGCATCGTGCGCGAGCGCTGGTGGGACCCGTACCACCAGAACACGCTCAAGGGCGACCGGCCGATCTGCTACCCCGAGAACAGGAGCGAGGAGCACCAGCGCACGCTCGGCTGCCGCTTCGCGCGCGCGCTCGGGCTGGAGGGGCACGACTGGTTCCTGTCGCTCACCGGCATTTCCGACACGGTGATCGAGCCGCGCAGCTTCCCGACGCCGGCGCTGTTCATCCTCAATCCGGGCGAGAACGACCTGCTGGGCCGCGGCAACAGCATCGCCGCCGTGCAGACCTTCATCTTCAGCGCCTCGCTGATCAAGGGATCGACCACCTACCGGCCGCCCGATGTCGAATGGCGCCTGACGCTGGCCGCGCAGGCCAATTATGTCGACGTGCCGGTGCGGCGGATCCTGAACATCCGGCCGAGCCGCGACAGCAACCGCTTCGACTACGCGCTCGGCGTCCAGGAAGCCTTCCTCGACTATCACATCAAGAACACGTCGTACCGCTACGACTTCTATTCGATCCGCGTCGGCATCCAGCCGTGGCAGGAGGATTTCCGCGGCTTCCTGTTCAACGACAACCAGCTCGGCATCCGGCTCTTCATGAACCGGGACAACAACCGCTGGCAGTTCAACTTCGCGGCCTTCTGGCGGCTTGAGAAGGACACCAATTCCGGCCTCAACAACCTGTTCCAGACGCCGCGCGACGACTGGGTGCTCACCGCCAACGTCTATCGCCAGGATTTCCCGGTCCTCAACGTCACCAGCACGGCGAGCGTCACCTGGAACATCAACCGCGAGAAGAACCAGGTCGAGCTTGACGACAACGGCTTCCCGGCGCGGCCGGCCGTGATCGGCAACATCCGTTCGCGCAGCTATGATGCCGTCTATCTCGGCTACGGCATGGACGGCCATTTCAACCGTCTCAACATCACCGCCCAGGTCTACGGCCTGTTCGGGCAGGACCGCGACAACACCTTCACCAGCCGGCCGGCGCGGATTTCGGCCTTCTTCGCCGCGGCCGAGCCGTCCTACGACTTCAACTGGATCCGCGTCCGCGGCAGCGCGCTCTACGCGAGCGGCGACGGCAATCCGTTCGACAATGTCCAGCACGGCTTCGACGCGATCTTCGAGAATCCGATCTTCGCCGGCGCGGACACCAGCTACTGGGTCCGCCAGACGATCCCGTTCGTCGGCGGCGCCCGCGCGGTGGCGCTGAACGGGCGCAACGGCATCCTGAACTCGCTGCGCTCCTCGAAGGAGCAGGGTCAGTCGAACTTCGTCAATCCGGGCACGATGCTGCTCGGCGTCGGCGCGGACTTCGACATCCTGCCGCAGCTCCGCCTGTCCACCAACCTCAACCACCTGTGGTTCGAGAACACGACCGTGCTCGAGCGCCTGCGGCAGCAGTGCTGCATCCGCCGCGACATCGGCTGGGATGCGAGCGCGGCGATTATCTACCGGCCTTTCATGACGCAGAATATCATCTTCCGCCTCTCGGGCGCGCTGCTGCAGCCGGGCAGGGGCTTCCGCGACCTCTTCACGACGGAGACGCGTGACAAGCGCTACTACTCCGTCCTCTTCAATGCCACGCTGACATATTGAGGGGGACGATGCTGGCCAGGCTCATCGCTCGGAAATTTGCCATTGTCGCGGGGCTGGCGGTCGCCGCCCTGGCGGGCGGCGCGCCGGTCGGCGCGTCCGAGGGCGAACATCCGGTCGCGCGGGACTACAGCCTCGTCCGCGCCGCCCCCGCGCCGCGCACCCAGAGCTGGGCCGAGGCGGAGGCGAAGAGCGCCGGCTGCGTCTCCTGCCACACCGCGACCGACCAGCACACGATGCACGCCTCGCCGGCGGTGGTGCTGGGCTGCGTCGATTGTCACGGCGGCAACCCCGCCATCCGCGGCAACGCCTCGCTGGCGCCGGACGATCCGACCTATGTCGCCGCGCGCAATGCCGCGCACGTCCTGCCGCGCTTCCCGCTCGCCTGGCAATGGCCGGTCAGCGCCAACCCGCGGCGCAGCTACACGCTGCTCAATCGCGAGGCGCCGGAATATATCCGCTTCGTCAATCCGTCCGACTATCGCGTGGTGCGCGACGCCTGCGGCGCCTGCCACATGGAGATCATCGAGGCGGCGGAGCGCTCGATGATGGCGACGGGCGTGATGCTGTGGGGCGGCGGCTCGTACAATAACGGCATCCTGCCCTTCAAGAATTACGTGCTCGGCGAGGCCTATACGCGCGACGGCCGGCCCGCGGCGGTCTTCTCGCCGGTCAACGGCCAGATCACGCCGCAGCAGCGCGCGCGCGGCGTGCTGGCGGGCCTGTACCCGCTCCCGACCTGGCACGTCGTCCCGCCGGGCGACATCTTCCGCGTGTTCGAGCGCGGCGGGCGCAATATCGGCACCCAGTTCGCGGAGATCGGCCTGCCCAACCCGACTGGCCAGATCCAGCGGCTGGAGGAGCCGGGCCGGCCGGACATCCGCCAGTCGAACCGCGGCCCCGGCACGGGCCTTCGCGTCTCGATCCCGGTGCTGAACATCACCAAGACCAGGCTCAACGATCCGTTCACCTGGTTCATGGGCACCAACGACCAGCAGGGCGACTATCGCAGCTCCGGCTGCGCCGCCTGCCATGTCGTCTATGCGAACAGCCGCGAGCCGCGCGAGAGCCTGGGCTACACGCGATTCGGCCGCGACGGGCAGACCGCGACGGTCGATCCCACCATCAACCGGCTCACCGATCGCCGCGGCGAGCACAGCGCCGAGGAGTTCGAGGAATTCCGCGCGCCGGCCGATGCGACGCACAGCCAGATGCGCGAGAGCGGCCACCCGATCCGCCACGAGTTCACCCGGGCGATTCCGACGTCGCAGTGCATGGTCTGCCACATGCACCAGCCGAACATCTTCCTGAACTCGTTCCTCGGCTACACGATGTGGGACTATGAGTCCGACGCCGACCTGATGTGGCCGGGGCCGGAGAACCGCCTGCCCGCGCGCAATGCCGAGGAGGAGCAGCGCTTCCGCCGCCAGCACTATCCCAACCAGGAAGAGGTGCACCGGGCGTTGGATCGCAACCCGGAGGGCGCCAACCCGCGCGGCCTGTGGGCGGATCCCGCCTTCCTGCGCGAGGTCTATGACCGGGTCAACCCGCTCGCCCGTCAGACGCAGTTCGGCGACTATCACGGCCACGGCTGGAACTTCCGCGCCATCTTCCGCCGCGATCGCGAGGGCAACCTGCTCGACGCGGACGGCAACATCATCCCGCCGGACGATCCCGACATGTTTCGTCGCGAGGGCGAGGGGCTGTTCGCGCCGGTCGGCACCAATCCCGGCCGCGCGGTCCACATGATGGACATTCACGCCGAACGCGGCCTGCAATGCGCCGACTGCCACTTCGCGCGGGATTCGCACGGCAGCGGTTTCGTCGTCGGCGAGGTCGCCAATGCGATCGAGATCGCCTGCAAGGACTGCCACGGCACCGCCCGCCAGTATGCGACGCTGCTGACCTCCAACGTCGCGGCGCCTCCCGGCGGCACCAATCTCGCGCTGATCCGCAACGAGGACGGCCGCCGCCGCTTCGAGTGGGTCGAGCGCAACGGCCGGCGCGTGCTGATCCAGCGCTCTATCGTCGATCCGAACCTCGAATGGGAGGTGAGCCAGGTCCGCGACAGCGTCGATCCGACGCTGCCGCCCTGCCAGGCGCGCGGCGACCAGCCGACGCAGGGGCCCTGCTTCAATCTGCTCTCGGCGCGCGCCAAGCTGATGTCGCGCGCCGGGGCGGAAACGGGCCGCTACGTCTTCGGCGAGGGCGTTCCGGACAGCGAGCTCGCCCATCCCGACAGCGAGATGGCCTGCTTTACCTGCCACCTGTCGTGGACGACGAGCTGCGCGGGCTGCCACCTGCCGATCGAGGCGAACAATCGCACCGCGATGCACCATTATGACGGGGAGGAGACGCGCAACTTCGCGACCTACAACCCGCAGGTCGCGCGCGACGAGATGTTCCAGCTCGGCCGGCACCAGACGACCAAGGGCAACATCATCGCGCCGATCCGGTCGTCCTCGGCGCTGATCCTCTCCTCGACCAACGTCAACCGAGAGCGGATCTACACGCAGCAGCCGCCGATCTCGGCCGCCGGCTATTCCAGCCAGGCGTTCGCGCCGCACTTCCCGCACACCGTCCGCCGCACCGAGACGAAGCAGTGCACCGACTGCCACCTCTCCGAGGCGAACGACAACAATGCGATCATGGCGCAGCTGCTGCTGCATGGCACGAACTTCGTCAATTTCGTCGGCACCCACGCCTGGGTCGGCCTGGCGGGCGGCTTCGAGGCGGTCCGCGTGACGGAGTGGGACGAGCCGCAGGCGGTGATCGGCTCCTACCTGCACCGCTATGCCTATCCGGACTATTACCGGCTGCACGTGGAGCGGAACGGGCGCGAGCTGATCAACTGGACGCGCGGCCGCATCTTCGACGCCCGTCTGTCCGGCGAGCCGCAGGCGCAGCAGCAATTCGTCAACGTCGTGCAGGGCACGCGCGATGCCGTCCGCTGCCTCCAGAACCGCGGCGAATATATGTATGTCGCGGAAGGGCGGGGCGGCTTCGTCGCCTATGACATCGCCTCGATCGGCAACAAGGGCGTGTCGGAGCGGATCATCACCGCGCCGTTCTCGCCGCTCGGCCAGAAGGTGCGGGTGAGCAGCCGGAATGCGACCTGCGTCGCGCTGCCCACCAACCAGCCGATCGCGCCGACCCGCAACGACATGATGGCGCACACGATGGTGCGCGGACCGGACGGCAATGCGGTCAGCCTGCTCGAGGAGAACCAGGAGCAGCGGATGCACGAGATCTACCGCTACGCGGCGATCACGGACTCCGAGGAAGGCCTGATCCTGGTCAACGTCGACACGCTCGCGGACGGCGACCCCAGGAACAACAACCTGCGCCGCGCGGTGACGTGGAACGAGAACAACATCCTGCGCGGCGCGCGTTACATCGTCCTCGCCGGCTATTATGCCTACATCGTCGCCGACGCCGGGCTGGTCGTCGTCAATCTCGACGATCCGCTCCACCCGCGCCTGGCCGCGGTCCGGCCGCTGAATGACGGTCGCGCGGCGGCGATCCAGTTCCGCTACCTGTGGGTCACCGACGCGGACGGCCTCAAGCTGTTCGACGTGACGCACATGGACAACCCGGTGGCGGTGCCGGAGGCGACGGTGCCGATGGAGGACGCGCACGATGTCTATATCGCGCGCACCTACGCCTATGTCGGCGCGGGCCGGCAGGGCCTCGCGATCGTCAACGTGACCAATCCGGAGCGTCCGCAGCCGGGCCTCGCCAACGGGCAGATGTTCTACACCGGCGAGCCGGATCACCCGCTGGATGACGTTTATTCGGTGACGGTGGCGTCCACCAACGCCTCGCTCTACGCCTATGTCGCGAACGGACGGCGCGGAATGCAGGTGCTCCAGCTCACCTGTTTCTGCAACTCGAACACGGTCTACGGCTTCTCGCCGCGGCCGCAGCCGCAGATGATCGCCTGGGCGCGCACGCCGACGCCTGCGCTGGCGGTGGCCAAGGGCCTCGATCGCGACCGCGGCGTGGACGAGACGGGCAACCAGATCGCCATCTTCGGCCGCCTTGGCTCGCGGCCCTTCACCCGGCGCGAGATGGAGATGCTCTTCCTCAACAGCCGCGGCGTGCCCTATCGCGTCAGCGACAGCGGCACGATGGCGGACTGGGTGCCGGCGCGGCAGGCGAGCCGCTGACCGGCGCCTCAGCGCCGCAGCGGCCGCAGCTTCGCGAGATCGTTCCGGATCGTCGTCGCGGCGACGCCGCCTTCGCCCATGGCGTGGCTGATCTGGTCCAGCCCGATCACCACGTCGCCCGCCGCATAGACGCCGGACACGCTCGTGCGCTGGTGCGAATCCACCAGGATGCAGCCCGTGTCCCCGGCGAGCCGCGCGCCGATCTGGCCCGCCAGCTCGTTGCGGATGTCGGAGCCGAGCGCCGGATAGACGCTGTCGAAGGGGTGGCGGCCCGCCGCGGTCTCGATCAGGATCGAATCGCTCTCGATCGCGGCGACCCGCGCCGGGCCGGCGAGGAGGGCGATGCCGAGTTCGTCGAGCCGCGCGCGTTCCCGGGCGGCGATCCCGCTGTCCGCGCCCGGCGGGATCAGCGTCACGTCGGCGGTGTAGCCCCGCAGGAACTCGGCCTCCGCCGCCCCATGCGTGCCGTCGCCGATCACCGCCACCTTGCCGTCCGTCACCTCGAAGCCGTCGCAGATCGGGCAGTAGCGCAGGAGGCCGCGCGCGAGCGCCTCGTCGTGCAGCACCTCCTCGACGTCGGGCCGGCGGTTGCGCACGCCGGTCGCGAGCAGTAGGCTGCGCGCCGCCCGCGGCCCTTCGCCCCATTCGGCCCGCAACAGGTCGTCGGATCGTTCGAGCCGCGTCACGCGCCCGTCCGCGAAGGCCGCGCCGTAACGCTCGGCCTGCGCGCGCATCAGCGCGACCAGCTCGGCGCCCGAGATCCCGTCCGGGAAGCCGGGCACGTTGCGGCTCCGCGGAATCTGCGCGGCGCGCCCGCCGCCGGCGTCCACCACCAGCACCTTCAGGTGAAAACGGGCGAGATAGATGGCGGCGGTCAGCCCGGCGGGTCCGCCGCCGATGACCAGGCAATCGAGCGCGTTCTCGTCCATCGCGATGGAAAGCGCGTCGCGCATTTGGGTTCCCCGGGGACGGCGCGTCGCCGCCGCGCTTGCGCGGTGGCCCGGCGCGCGCGAAAGGGCGGGGGATGAGCTGGGACGCGACGATCCTCACCCTGTACCCGGAGATGTTTCCCGGGCCGCTGGGGCACAGCCTCGCGGGCCGTGCCCTGAGCGAGGGCGTCTGGTCGCTCTCGACAGTCCAGATTCGCGACTTCGCGACCGACCGCCACCGCTCGGTGGACGACACGCCGGCCGGGGGCGGGGCGGGGATGGTGATGCGCGTCGACGTGCTCGCCGCCGCGCTGGACAGCATCCCCGACGACCGGCCCAAGCTGGTGATGACGCCGCGCGGCGAGGTGCTCACCCAGCCGCTGGTGCGCGAGCTTGCCGCCGGGCCGGGTGTCACCGTCCTGTGCGGCCGCTTCGAGGGGATCGACGAGCGCCTGTTCGAGGCGCGGCCGGTGCGCGCCGTCAGCATCGGCGATTATGTCCTCTCCGGGGGCGAGGCGGCGGCGCTGGTCCTGCTCGACGCTTGCGTCCGCCTCCTTCCCGGGGTAATGGGCGCGGCGCAAAGCGGCGACGAGGAGAGCTTCGAACAGGGCCTGCTCGAATATCCGCACTATACCCGACCAGTGACATGGGAAGGGCGCACGATCCCCGAAGTGCTGCGATCGGGGGATCATGCGAAGATCGCCGCCTGGCGAGCGCGCCGGGCGGAAGAGGATACACGGCTAAGGCGGCCGGACCTGATCGCGCGCCACGGGGGCGCACGAAGGACACCGCCCTCTGGCGCGCGGCGGAAGAACAAGGACGAATGAGATGAACCTCATCCAGCAGCTCGAGGCCGAGGCCATTGCCGAGGTGAAGAGCAAGAAGAACATCCCCGAATTCCGGCCCGGCGACACGCTGCGCGTTGGCGTGAAGGTCGTCGAGGGCGAGCGCACCCGCGTGCAGAATTTCGAGGGCGTCTGCATCGCCCGCGCCAACAAGGGGCTGGGCTCCAGCTTCACCGTCCGCAAGATCAGCTTCGGCGAGGGTGTCGAGCGCGTCTTCCCGCTCTACTCGCCGAACATCGAGTCGATCGAGGTCGTCCGTCGCGGCGACGTCCGCCGCGCGAAGCTCTATTACCTGCGCGGCCGAACCGGCAAAGCCGCCCGCATCACCGAGCGCCGCGACAACCGTCCCGGCGCGGTCGAGGCGGACGTCGAGACCGCCGCGCCCGAGACCGAGACCAGCGAGAGCTGATCGCCGTCCATCCGGCTCCCGTGCCTTTCCTCTCCCGCGCGGGGGAAAGGAAGGCGCGGCGCCGGGCGGCTGACGCGGGGTGCCGACCGCTTCCCGGCTTTCCTTTGCCGTTGTCGCGGTTACTGTGCGCGCCATGCGCAGCCTCATCCTTCTCGCCGCGGCCATGATCCTCGCCGTCGCCCCCGCCCATGCCGAGCGCCTGACGCTCGAGCGGATCTTCGCCAGCCCCTCGCTCTCCGGGCCGACGCCCCGGATGCTGCGCCTGTCGCCCGACGGGCGCCTGGCGACCTTGCTCCGTAATCGCCCGGACGACCGCGAGCGCTACGATCTCTGGGCGGTGGACACGACGACGGGCGAGGCGCGGATGCTGGTGGACAGCGCCCGCGTCGGCACCGGCGCCGCGCTCTCCGAGGAGGAAATGATGCGACGCGAGCGCGCGCGCCTCTCCGGCGTGCGCGGCATCGTCAGCTATGCCTGGGCGCCGGACGGCCGCTCGATCCTCGTGCCGCTGGATGGCGACCTCTATCTCGCCGGTCTGGACGGCAGCGTCCGCCGGATCACCGCGACCGAGGAGACCGAGCTGGACGCTCAGGTCTCGCGCACCGGCCGCTACATCTCCTTCGTCCGCAACCAGAATCTCTACGTCGTCGCGACCGACGGCGGCGGCGAGCGCGCGCTCACCAGCGATGGGGGCGGCACGGTGACCTGGGGATCGGCCGAGTTCGTCGCGCAGGAGGAGATGGACCGTCGCACCGGCCACTGGTGGTCGCCCGACGACCGCTTTGTCGCGGTCGCGCGCGTCGACGAGGCCCGCGTGAATGTCGTCACCCGCACCGCGATCGGCGCCGACGGCACCCGTGTCTACCAGCAGCGCTATCCCGCCGCCGGCACGCCCAACGCGCTGGTCGAGCTCTACGTGATGCGCCCGGACGGCTCGGGCCGGGTGAAGGTCGATCTCGGCGACAATGATGATATCTATCTCGCCCGCGTGAACTGGAGCGCGGATGGCCGCACCCTGCTCGTCCAGCGCGAGAGCCGCGACCAGAAGCGGCTCGATCTGCTCGCCGTCGATCCCGAAACCGGCCGCTCGACCGTGCTGTTCAGCGAAACCTCCGACACCTGGATCAACCTCCACGACAATCTCCGCCCGCTCCGCGACGGCAGCCTGCTGTGGACCTCCGAGCGATCGGGCTTCTCGCACATCTATCGCTTCCGGGACGGCCGCTGGACGCAGCTTACGCGCGGGAACTGGGCGGTGAAGGAGATCGTCGGCGTCGATCAGGCGCATGGCCGCATCTTCTTTACCGGCAACATGGATTCGCCGATTGAGCAGCATCTCTACGCGATCGACATGAACCGGCCCGGTGCGCCGCGCCGGCTCACCGAGGCGGGCTGGTGGAACAATGTCGAGATGGATGCGAACGCGACGCGCGCGCTCGTCACCCGCTCCAATCCCGGCCAGCCGCCGCAGGTTTATCTCGCGGACGCGGGCGGCCGCCGCCTCGCCTGGATCGAGGAAAACCGCGTCGCCGGCGATCATCCCTACGCGCCCTATCTCGCCGAGCATGTCGTGCCGCGCTTCGGCACGATCCGCGCCGAGGACGGCGCCGAGCTTCAGTACAAGCTGCTCAGCCCGCCGCGCGAGCCGGGCCGGCGCTATCCGGTCTTCGTCCAGGTCTATGGCGGCCCCGGCGCGGGGCGGCAGGTGACGCGCGGCTGGGTCAGCCCGCTCCAGGAGTATCTCGTCCAGCAGGGCTGGGTGGTCTTCTCGATCGACAATCGCGGCACGCCGGATCGCGGCAAGGCGTTCGAGGACGCGATCTACCACGCCATGGGCCGGGTCGAGGTGCGCGACCAGCTCGCCGGGCTGGACTGGCTGCGGCGGCAGGACTTCGTCGATCCCGACCGCATCGCCGTCTTCGGCTGGTCCTATGGCGGCTACATGACGCTGCGCCTGCTCGAGGGCGCGCCGGGCGCCTTCCGCGCCGGCGTCGCGGTCGCGCCGGTGACGCGCTGGGAGCTGTACGACACGCATTATACCGAGCGCTATCTCGGCAACCCGGCGGTCGATCGCGCGCCCTACGAGGCCTCCGATGTCGCGCCGCGCGCGGACCGCATCGCCGATCCCCTGCTGCTCATCCACGGCATGGCGGACGACAATGTCGTGTTCGAGAACTCGACCGTGCTGATCGCGGCGCTACAGGCGCGCAGCTTCCCGTTCGAGCTGATGGTCTATCCCGGCGCGACCCACGCCATCGCCGGCGAGGCGCGCCAGCTCCACCTCTATCGCACCATGCTCGAATTCCTGGACCGCACCGTCCGCGACGCGCCGGCGGGGGAGGACGGCGCGACCGCACGCTGACGTTTCGCCACGTCCGCGCCCGTCATCCCGCCCTCTGCCCTCCTCCTTCCCGCGCAAGCGGGAATCCAGCGTCCTTTCCCGCGCCGAGACGTGGAGGACAGCCGCGTCGCTCCCAGCCTCCCGCGCCTCCGCGTGAAAAGATTATCTACGATATATCTTGACTCTATCGCATCTAAAGATATATCGCAGGCCCGACTAAAGAGACAGGAGTTCGTCATGGGTATGCGATTCAGGATGTATGGCGGCGGCTGCGGGCCGCGTGGGTTCGAGTTTCCGATCTTCGCCATGGGCATGGGGCGCGGCCGCCACGGCTGGGGCGGGCGCCACGGCTTCGGCGACTGGGGCGACTGGGGCGGCGGCCCGCGCGGGCGGCGCGGACGCATGTTCGATTCCGGCGAGCTTCGGCTCGTCCTGCTCAAGCTGATCGCGGACTCGCCGCGCCACGGCTATGACCTCATTCGCGCGGTCGAGGAGCTGACCGACGGCGCCTACGCGCCCAGTCCGGGCGTCGTCTATCCGACGCTGACCATGCTCCAGGACATGGAGCTGATCGAGGAAGCGGGCGAGGGCGGGGCGCGCAAGGCCTTTGCGATCACCGACGCGGGCCGCGCCTATCTCGACGAGCGCGCCGAGGAGGCCGAGGCGCTGTTCGCGCGGCTCGAGGCGATCGGCCAGCGGCGGCGCAGCGGCGGCGCGCCGATCCAGCGCGCGGTCGACAATCTTCTGTCCGCCGTCTGGCATCGCGTGACGCGCGACGGGATCGACGAGAAGACGCTGCACGACATCGCCGCGATCCTCGACGAGGCCGCGCAGAAGATCGAGCGGATCAAAAGCGAGGACCAGGACGGCGAATCCGCCTGATTCGCCGCGGCCGTCAGGGCACCGGGCTCCGGTGCGGCTGGCGGCCGCCCTCGCGGTGCTGGCGGATGACGCGCAGGTAGGCGTCGACCAGCTCCTGGTTCACCGCGTCCCAGCCGTAGCGGCGGCTCGCCAGCTCGCCGGCGGCGCCGGCGGCGCGACGGGCGTCCGGATTCTCGCAATAATGGGCGAGCGCGTCCGCGAAGGCGTCGATTGCGCCCGGCCGGACGAGCCGGCCGGTGACGCCGTCGGTGACGAGGCTCTGGCTGCCGGTCGCGCTGGCGGCGACCACCGGCAGGCCGGCCGCCATCGCCTCCAGCGTGACGTTGCCGAACGTCTCGGTGACGGAGGGATTGAACAGCACGTCCATCGAGGCGATGGCGCGGCCGAGCGCCTCGCCGCACTGGAAGCCGGCGAACACCGCCTGCGGCAGGCGCTGCTCGAACCATTGCCGCGCGGGGCCGTGACCGACGACGAGCACCCGATGGCGGACGCCGCGGCGCGCCAGCCGGTCGATCGTCTCCGAAAAGACGTCGAGACCCTTTTCCATCACCAGCCGGCCGACGAACCCGATCGTGGGCTCGTCGTCGCCGATGCCGAGGCTGCGCCGCCAGGCGAGGTCGCGCCGGGACGGGTCGAAGATCTCGCGGTCGATGCCGCGCGTCCAGATGCCGACGTCGAAGTTCATGCGCTGCTCGCGCAGCAGCTGCGCCATCGACTCGGACGGCGCGAAGATCGCGTCGCAGCGGCGATAGAAGCGGCGCAGCACCGCGAGCACGGCCGGCTCGAGGAAGGCGAGGCCGTAATAGCGCGGGTAGGTCTCGAACCGCGTGTGGACCGAGGCGACGACCGGGAGGTCCCATTTGTGCGCGAGCGTCACCGCGCGGTGGCCCAGGATTTCGGGGCTGGAGACGTGAAAGATGTTGGGGGCGAAGGCCCTGAGATCGCGCTTGACGCGCGGCGGGATCATGAAGCCGACCTTGTATTCCGGTCGGCGCGGGATCGGGAACCACGGGATGTGGACCAGGTCGCCGACAGGCTCGAACGCCGGCTCCTTCACCGTCGGGGAATAGACGCGGACCTTGGCGCCCTTGTCGAGCAGGTAGCCGGCGAGGCGGTTGAGCGCCTGGTTCGCGCCGTCGCGGACATAGTTGTAGTTGCCGCTGAAGATGGCGACGCGAAGGTCGGTCACGTCCATTTCGTCGCCCATAGGCAATAAGCCGTCGGAGCGCAAAAGCGGCGAACGGGCGTCGATGGACGCCAGTGTCGGATCGCCGCCGCGTGGCGGGCGCTGCGGCGCGCTCATTTCGTCTCGCGCTCCTGCCGGGCCGCGATGTCGCGCGGCAGCCGCCGCAGCCGCCAGATGCCCCACAGCATCGGCAGCGTCAGCATTGCCAGCATGAACAGGACGAGGGCCTCTTTCATGGTGCGCTCATAACGAAAGCGCCCCGCCGCGGCGAGCGGCGAGGCGCTTCGTTGCGTCCGGCCCTATTCGGACTTTTCGTCGCTGGTCTGGAGATAGTTCCCGGCATCCGCGTCGGTGCCGTGACCGCTCGGGGTCACCGATTCCAGCGGATCGGCGTGGATCGCCGCGTCGCGCCCCTGGGCGAGCTCGGCGGCATGTTCCTCCGCCGCCGACTCCGGCGCGATCAGCGAGGCCTGGATGGCGCGCTGCTGGGCGCGCAGCGCCGCGTCGCGCGCCGAGGCGGCGATGCGCATGCGCTTCATGCCCGCGCCGGTGCCCGCCGGGATCAGCCGGCCGACGATCACGTTCTCCTTCAGGCCTTCCAGCGTGTCGACCTTGCCCTGCACCGCGGCTTCGGTGAGGACGCGGGTCGTCTCCTGGAACGAGGCGGCGGAGATGAAGCTGCGCGTCTGCAGGCTCGCCTTGGTGATGCCGAGCAGCACCGGCTTGCCCTTCGCGAGCTTCTTCTTGCCCTGCGCCTTCAGCTTGGCGTTGACCTCGTTGAGCTCGCGCCGGTCGACCTGCTCGCCGACCAGGAAGGTGGAATCGCCGGCGTCGGTGATCTCGACCTTCTGCAGCATCTGGCGGACGATCACCTCGATGTGCTTGTCGTTGATCTTCACGCCCTGCAGGCGATAGACCTCCTGGATCTCCGACACGAGATATTCCGCCAGCGCCTTGACGCCGAGCACCTCGAGGATGTCGTGCGGGTCGGGGCTGCCGCCGATCAGGTTGTCGCCACGCTTGACGTAGTCGCCTTCCTGCACGTCGATGACCTTGGACTTCGGCACCAGATACTCGACCGGCTCGCCGCCGTCCTCCGGCACGATCGCGATCTTGCGCTTGGCCTTATAGTCCTTGCCGAAGACGATCTTGCCCGAGACCTTGGCGATGATCGCGTTCTCCTTCGGCTTGCGCGCCTCGAACAGCTCGGCGACGCGCGGCAGACCGCCGGTGATGTCGCGGGTCTTGGCCGCCTCGCGGGTGACGCGGGCGAGCACCTCGCCGGCCTCGACGCGCTGGCCATCCTCGACCGAGAGCATCGCGCCCGGCGCCAGCATATAGCGCGCGGCCTCGCCCGAATCCTCGTCGAGCAGGGTGATGCGCGGCCTCAGGTCCTCCTTGCTCCGCGCGCTCGCCCGATATTCGGTCACGACGCGCTGGGCGATGCCGGTCGCCTCGTCGATCTGCTCGGCGAGCGTCTTGCCCTCGACGAGATCCTGGAACTTCACGACGCCGGCCTTCTCGGTGATCACCGGCATCATGAACGGATCCCACTCGGCCAGGCGGTCGCCCTTGCTGACGATGTGGCCGTGATCGACCATCAGGTGGGCGCCGTAGGGGATGCGGTGCGAGGCGCGCTCGCGGCCGTCCATGTCGACGATCGCCAGCTCGCCGTTGCGGGCCATCGCGATGCGCCGGCCGCGCGGATCGACGATCGTCGGCAGGTCGCGCAGCTCGATCGTGCCGTCCACCGAGGCCTCGAGGCTCGAGGTCTCGTTGAGCTGGGCGGCGCCGCCGATGTGGAAGGTCCGCATGGTGAGCTGCGTGCCCGGCTCGCCGATCGACTGGGCGGCGATGACGCCCACCGCCTCGCCGATGTTGACCGGCGTACCGCGGGCGAGGTCGCGCCCGTAGCACTTGGCGCACACGCCCATTTCGCTCTCGCAGACGAGCGGCGAGCGGATCTTGACCGACTGGAGCCCGAGCTCGTCGATCCTGGTCGCGGCAGCTTCCTCGATCAGCTCGCCTTCCTTGACGATCGTTTCGCCCGTCTTGGGATCGACGATGTCCTCGGCCGGGGTGCGGCCCAGGATGCGCTCGCCGAGCGAGGCGATGGTCGCGCCGCCCTGGAGGATCGCGCGCATGTCGAGGCTGTTCTCGGTGCCGCAATCCTCCTCGACGATCGTGCAGTCTTGGCTGACGTCGACGAGACGGCGGGTCAGGTAGCCCGAGTTCGCCGTCTTGAGCGCGGTGTCGGCCAGACCCTTGCGGGCGCCGTGGGTGGAGTTGAAGTACTCCAGCACGGTCAGGCCTTCCTTGAAGTTCGAGATGATCGGCGTCTCGATGATCTCGCCCGAGGGCTTGGCCATCAGGCCGCGCATGCCGGCGAGCTGCTTCATCTGCGCCTGAGAACCGCGGGCGCCCGAATGGGCCATCATGTAGATCGAGTTGATCGGGGCGAGCCGGCCGTCCTCCAGCTTCGGCGTCGCCTTGATCTTCTCCATCATCGCGTTCGCGACCTGGTCGCCGCAGCGGCTCCAGGCGTCGATCACCTTGTTGTACTTCTCCTGCTGGGTGATCAGGCCGTCCTGGTACTGCTGCTCGTAGTCCTTCACGAGCTCGCGCGTCTCCTCGACCAGCTTCTCCTTCTCCGGCGGGATGACCATGTCATCCTTGCCGAAGGAGATGCCGGCCTGGAAGGCGTGACGGAAGCCGAGCGCCATGATCGCGTCGGCGAACAGCACCGTCTCCTTCTGCCCGCAGTGGCGATAGACGATGTCGATGACGTCCGCGATTTCCTTCTTGGTCAGCAGCCGGTTGACCACCTCGAACGGCACCTTGTGGCTCTTCGGCAGCGTCTCGCCGATCAGCATGCGGCCCGGCGTCGTCTCGAACCGCTTCATGTAGGTGTTGCCGTTCTCGTCCGTCTGCGGGACGCGGCTGACGATCTTGGAGTGCAGCGTCACCGCGCGGGTGAACAGCGCGTGATGCACCTCGGCCATGTCGGCGAGCATCATGCCCTCGCCGGGCTCGCCCTCGCGCTCCATCGAGAGGTAGTAGAGGCCGAGCACCATGTCCTGCGACGGCACGATGATCGGCTTGCCGTTCGCCGGGCTAAGGATGTTGTTGGTCGACATCATCAGCACGCGGGCCTCGAGCTGGGCCTCGAGGCTCAGCGGCACGTGCACGGCCATCTGGTCGCCGTCGAAGTCCGCGTTGAACGCGGCGCACACCAGCGGGTGGAGCTGGATCGCCTTGCCTTCGATCAGCACCGGCTCGAACGCCTGGATGCCGAGGCGGTGCAGCGTCGGCGCGCGGTTGAGCAGCACCGGATGCTCGCGGATCACCTCGTCCAGGATGTCCCAGACCTCTTTCCGCTCCTTCTCCACCCACTTCTTGGCCTGCTTCAGGGTCATCGACAGACCCTTGGCGTCGAGGCGCGAGTAGATGAACGGCTTGAACAGCTCGAGCGCCATCTTCTTCGGCAGGCCGCACTGGTGGAGCTTCAGCTCCGGACCGGTCACGATCACCGAACGGCCCGAATAGTCCACGCGCTTGCCGAGCAGGTTCTGGCGGAAGCGGCCCTGCTTGCCCTTCAGCATGTCGCTGAGGGACTTCAGCGGACGCTTGTTGGCGCCGGTGATGGTGCGGCCGCGGCGGCCGTTGTCGAACAGCGCGTCCACCGCCTCCTGGAGCATGCGCTTCTCGTTGCGGACGATGATGTCCGGCGCGCGCAGCTCCATCAGGCGCTTCAGGCGGTTGTTGCGGTTGATGACGCGGCGGTAGAGATCATTGAGGTCCGACGTCGCGAAGCGGCCGCCGTCCAGGGGGACGAGCGGGCGCAGCTCGGGCGGGATGACCGGGATCACGTCCAGGATCATCCACTCCGGACGGTTGCCGGACTCGAGGAAGCTCTCGACGACCTTCAGCCGCTTGATGATCTTCTTGGGCTTGAGCTCGGACTTCGTCTCGGCGAGCTCCTTGAGCAGCGCTTCCTTCTCGCCCTCGAGGTCGAGATCCATCAGCATCTGCTTCACCGCCTCGGCGCCGATGCCGGCAGTGAAGGCGTCCTCGCCATATTCGTCCTGCGCGTCGAGCAGCTCGTCCTCCGTGAGGAGCTGATACTTCTCGAGCGGGGTCAGGCCTGGCTCGATGACGACATAGCTCTCGAAATAGAGGATGCGCTCAAGCTGCTTCAGCTGCATGTCGAGCAGCAGGCCGATCCGGCTCGGCAGCGACTTCAGGAACCAGATGTGGGCGACGGGCGCGGCCAGCTCGATATGGCCCATCCGCTCGCGGCGGACCTTCGAGACGGTGACCTCGACGCCGCACTTCTCGCAGACGATGCCCTTGTATTTCATGCGCTTGTACTTGCCGCACAAGCACTCGTAGTCCTTGATCGGGCCGAAGATGCGCGCGCAGAACAGGCCGTCACGCTCGGGCTTGAACGTGCGGTAGTTGATCGTCTCGGGCTTCTTGATCTCGCCGAACGACCAGGACCGGATCCGCTCCGGCGAGGCGATGCCGATCTTGATCTGGTCGAACGTCTCCGGCTTCACGGCCGGGGTGGCGAAGGTGGTCAGTTCGTTCATGTCGTTCTCTTCCTCTTACCCCCCCTCCCGCCTGCGGGAGGGGCCGGGGGTGGGCAGGCCTGCGCATCTGAAACAGGCCCACCCCTCGATCCCCTCCCGCAAGCGGGAGGGGAGGATTCGCTACTCCGCCGCCTCGGCGTAGTCCTCGTCGCCGGCGTCGTGGTCGATGCTGTCCAGCTCGACGTTGAGGCCGAGCGAGCGCATCTCCTTGACGAGCACGTTGAAGCTCTCCGGAATGCCGGCCTCGAACGTGTCGTCGCCCTTGACGATCGCCTCGTACACCTTGGTGCGGCCGATCACGTCGTCGGACTTCACGGTCAGCATCTCCTGCAGCGTGTAGGCGGCGCCATAGGCTTGGAGCGCCCACACCTCCATCTCGCCGAAACGCTGGCCGCCGAACTGCGCCTTGCCGCCCAGCGGCTGCTGGGTGACGAGGCTGTACGGGCCGATCGAGCGCGCGTGGATCTTGTCGTCCACGAGGTGGTGGAGCTTCAGCATGTAGATGTAGCCCACGGTCACCTTGCGGTCGAACTTGTCCCCGGTGCGGCCGTCGTAGAGATCGACCTGGCCCGAGGGATCGAGCCCGGCCTTCTCCAGCATCGCGCTGACGTCCGCTTCCTTGGCGCCGTCGAAAACCGGAGTGCCCATCGGCACGCCCGAGGTCAGGTTGGACGCGAGTTCGAGGATCTGCTCGTCGTCGCGGCTGTCGATGTCCCTGGCGTAGGCCTCGCCGTAAATGTCCTTGAGCGTGTCGCGGACCTTCTTGACGTCGCCGCTGGCCAGCTTCTCGCCCTTGGCGTGAATGTCCTCGAGCAGCGCCGCGATCTGGCGGCCGAGGCCGCGCGCGGCCCAGCCCAGGTGCGTCTCGAAGATCTGGCCGACGTTCATGCGGCTCGGCACGCCCAGCGGGTTCAGCACGATATCGACCGGCGTCCCGTCCTCGAGGAAGGGCATGTCCTCCTCGGGCAGGATGCGGCTGATGACGCCCTTGTTGCCGTGGCGGCCGGCCATCTTGTCGCCCGGCTGGAGCTTGCGCTTCACCGCGACGAACACCTTGACCATCTTGAGCACGCCCGGCGGCAGCTCGTCGCCGCGCTCCAGCTTCTCGATGCGGTCGTCCAGCTTCGCCCTGATGCTGGCTTCCGCCTCCTCATACTGGGCGCGAACGGCCTCGAGATCGGCCTGGCGCTTGTCGTCCTTGACCGCGAACTTCCACCATTCGTGCGGCTCGACCGAGTCGAGCGTCTCGGCGTCGATGGTGACACCCTTCTTGACGCCCTTGGGCGCCGCGGTCGCGACCTCGCCGAGCAGCATCTCGCGCAGGCGGGCATAGGTCGAGCGCTTCAGGATGTTGCGCTCGTCCTCGGCGTCCTTGCGGAGCCGGTCCTTCTCCTCGGTCTGGATCGCGCGGGTGCGGTCGTCGATGTCGATGCCGTGCCGGTTGAACACGCGCACCTCGACGACGGTGCCCGACACGCCCGGCGGCAGGCGCAGCGAGGTGTCGCGCACGTCGCTCGCCTTCTCGCCGAAGATGGCGCGCAGCAGCTTCTCCTCCGGCGTCATCGGGCTTTCGCCCTTCGGCGTGATCTTGCCGACCAGGATGTCGCCCGGCTCCACCTCGGCGCCGATATAGACGATGCCGGCTTCGTCGAGGTTGCGCAGCGCTTCCTCGCCGACATTCGGGATGTCGCGGGTGATGTCCTCCGGCCCGAGCTTGGTATCGCGGGCCATCACCTCGAACTCCTCGATGTGGATCGAGGTGAAGACGTCGTCCTTCACGATCCGCTCGGAGATCAGGATCGAGTCCTCATAGTTGTAGCCGTTCCACGGCATGAACGCGACGAGGACGTTGCGGCCGAGCGCCAGCTCGCCGAGATCGGTCGAGGGACCGTCGGCGATGACGTCGCCCTTCTGGACATAGTCGCCCTTCTTCACCAGCGGGCGCTGGTTGATGCAGGTGTTCTGGTTCGAGCGCTGGAACTTCATCAGCGTGTAGATGTCCACGCCCGACTTGCCCGCCTCGACGTCCTCCGTCGCGCGGATGACGATGCGGCCGGCGTCCACCTGGTCGACCACGCCCGAGCGGCGCGCGGCGATCGCGGCGCCGGAATCGCGGGCCACGGTCTCCTCCATGCCGGTGCCGACCAGCGGCGCCTCGGCGCGGATCAGTGGCACCGCCTGGCGCTGCATGTTCGAGCCCATCAGCGCGCGGTTGGCGTCGTCATTCTCCAGGAAGGGGATGAGCGACGCCGCGACCGACACGAGCTGCTTGGGGCTGACGTCCATCAGCGTGATCTGGTCGCGCGGCGCCATCAGGAACTCGCCGCCCTGGCGGCAGGAGACGATCTCCTCGACGAAGCCGCCGTCCTTGGTGAGCTCGGCATTGGCCTGCGCGATTGTATGCTTCGCCTCCTCCATCGCGGAGAGATAGACGACCTCGTCGGTGACCTTGCCGTCCACCACCTTGCGGTACGGCGTCTCGATGAAGCCGTACTTGTTCACCCGGCTGAAGCTGGCGAGGCTGTTGATCAGGCCGATGTTCGGGCCTTCCGGCGTCTCGATCGGGCAGATGCGCCCATAGTGGGTCGGATGGACGTCGCGGACCTCGAAGCCGGCGCGCTCGCGGGTGAGGCCGCCCGGCCCGAGCGCCGAGACGCGCCGCTTGTGCGTCACCTCGGAGAGCGGGTTGGTCTGGTCCATGAACTGCGAGAGCTGCGACGAGCCGAAGAACTCGCGCACCGCCGCCACGGCCGGCTTCGCGTTGATGAGGTCGTTCGGCATGACGGTGGACACGTCCACGCTCGACATGCGCTCCTTCACCGCGCGCTCCATGCGCAGCAGGCCGACGCGATACTGGTTCTCGAGCAGCTCGCCGACCGAGCGGACGCGGCGGTTGCCGAGATTGTCGATGTCGTCGATCTCGCCCTTGCCGTCCTTGAGGTCGACGAGCGTCTTGACGACCGCGACGATGTCCTCCTTGCGGAGCGTCGTCACCGTGTCGGGGCAGTCGAGGTCGAGCCGCATGTTGAGCTTGACGCGGCCGACGGCGGAGAGGTCGTAGCGCTCGGGGTCGAAGAACAGGCCCTCGAACAGCGCCTCGGCGGTCTCGCGGGTCGGCGGTTCGCCCGGGCGCATGACGCGGTAGATGTCGGCCAGCGCCTGGTCGCGGTCCTCGGCCTTGTCGGCCGTGAGGGTGTTGCGGATCCAGGGGCCGGTGTTGACGTGGTCGATGTCGAGCAGCTCGATCCGGTCGATGCCTGCCTTGTCGAGCTTCTCGAGATTCTCGGGCGACACCTCGTCGCCGGCCTCGATGTAAATCTCGCCGGTCTTCTCGTTAATGAGGTCCAGGGCGCTGTACCGGCCGAAGATTTCCTCGGTCGGGATCAGCAAGGTCTCAAGCCCGTCCTTGCCGGCCTTGTTGGCGGCGCGCGGGCTGATCTTCTGCCCGGCGGGGAAGACGACCTCGCCGGTCTTGGCGTCGATGACATCGAAGGCCGGCTTCTGGCCGCGCCACTGCTCCGGCACGAACGGGATTTCCCAGCCGCTCTTCGCGCGGACGAAGGTGACGCGGTTGTAGAAGGTGTTCAGGATCTCTTCGCTCGTCATGTCGAGCGCGTGGAGCAGCGTCGTGACCGGCAGCTTGCGCTTGCGGTCGATGCGGACGTTGACGATGTCCTTGGCGTCGAACTCGAAGTCGAGCCACGAGCCGCGATAGGGGATGACGCGCGCGGCGAAGAGGAACTTGCCCGAGGCGTGGGTCTTGCCGCGGTCGTGATCGAACAGCACGCCCGGCGAACGGTGCATCTGGCTGACGATGACGCGCTCGGTGCCGTTGATGATGAAGGTGCCGTTCTTCGTCATGAGCGGCATGTCGCCCATGTAAACGTCCTGCTCCTTGATATCGAGCACGGAGCGGGTCTCGGTGTCGGGATCGACCTCGAAGACGATCAGGCGCAGCGTCACGCGCATCGGCGCCGCGTAGGTCATGCCGCGCTGGCGACACTCGTCGACGTCATACTTCGGGTCCTCAAGCTCGTAATGGACGAAGTCGAGCTCGGCGGTGCCGGCGAAGTCGCGAATCGGAAAGACGCTGCGGAGCGTCTTTTCGAGGCCGGAGATGTAGCCGTCCTGAGGGCGCGAGCGCAGGAACTGCTCGTAGCTTTCGCGCTGCACCTCGATCAGGTTGGGCATTTCGGAAACTTCGTGGATGTTCCCGAAGATCTTGCGGATACGCTTGGATGTGGTCGGGGCGGGAGCTGCCTTGGTCGCCATGGAGTTTGTCTCGCCTTCTGGTGCTTTGCTCCGGAGGCCGGAGGGGAAATCGCAAAAGCGCCTCAAACGCAAAAAGCCGCGCGTTTCCAGCGCCTGGAAACCGCAGCTTCAGCGTCATGAAAACCCCAGCCGATCAATGCGTTGAACGCGCTGCGCGACGTCGCGTCCTGTTCCGAAAGGCTGTGGCGGAAAGCGCCATATAGGAGAGCGGCGCCCCCCTGTAAAGGGCCACGGGCGCTTTTCGCGCGCTCTTGGCGAGGGCCGCGCGCCCGTGCCATCAGCGGGGCATGAACCAGCCCGCCGCGCTCCTCCTGTCGCTGCTCATGCTCGCCGCCTTCGCGCTCGGCGCGGGCGGCGCCTATCTCGTCCTGGGCCGCGGCGAGCGCCGCAAGGGCGCGCTGATGATCGTCGCCGCCCTTGTCGCGCTCGCCAACGTGCTGATCTGGGTCGCCTGAGCCGTCAGCGGATCGGGCAGGACGGATCGAGCCGGAAGTCGAGATAGTCGTCCACGATCTTCATCAGCTCCGGCATCTCGTTGGCGAAGAAATGGTTCGCCCCCGGAATCGTTTTGTACTCGATCGTGATGTGCCGCTGGGTGCGCAGCTTGTCGACCAGCTTCTGGACCGCGCTCGGCGTCACCACCTCGTCGGCCTCGCCCTGGATGATGATGCCCGAGGCGGGGCAGGGGGCGAGGAAGCTGAAATCGTACATGTTCGCCGGCGGCGCGATCGAGATGAAGCCGCGCGCCTCCGGGCGGCGCATCAGGAGCTGCATGCCGATCCACGCGCCGAAGCTGAGGCCGGCCACCCAGGTCGTCTCGGCTTCCGGGTGGATCTGCTGGACCCAGTCGAGCGCGCTCGCGGCGTCGGAAAGTTCCCCGATGCCGTTGTCGAACACGCCCTGGCTCTTGCCGACCCCGCGGAAGTTGAACCGCAGCGTCGCGAAGCCGCGGCGCACGAAGGTCTTGTAGAGCGCGAGGACGATGGCGTTGTTCATCGTGCCGCCGCCCTGCGGGTGCGGGTGAAGAATGATGGCGACGGGCGCGCGGGGGCGCGAGCCGGGGCTGAACCGGCCTTCGAGACGACCTTCCGGTCCTGGGAAGATGACTTCGGGCATAGGCTCCACTAATCCGAATAGTTCCGCGCCAGGGTGCTGGCAGCCTGGTGGCGCGCCCTATATAGGTGCTGGTTGCAAATCGCAACTTTTGCGAATCGTTCGCAACAAGGACGCTGACGGGCTGTGCTCTATCTCGATTACCAGGCAACGACGCCGCTGGCGCCCGAGGCGCGCGAGGCGATGCTGCCCTGGCTCGGCGGCCCGGGCACCGACGGCTATGCCAACCCGGCGAGCCAGTATCGCGCCGCCCGCGCCGCCGCCGCCGCGGTCGAGGTGGCGCGGGGGGACGTCGCCGCGCTGCTGCCGCCGGGCGGCCAGGTCTATTTCACCTCCGGCGCCACCGAGGCGCTGAACTGGGCGCTGCTTTGCGGCGCGCGGATCAAGCCGGGCGGCATCGCGGGGAGCGCGATCGAGCATCACGCGGTGCTGCAGCCGCTGGAGGCGCTCGGCGGCACGACGATCCCGGTCGGCCCGGACGGGCTCGTGCCGCCGCCCGGGGAGGCCGGGCTTCCCGAAAACGGCATCGTCGCGCTGATGCTGGTCAACAATGAGGTCGGGACGATCCAGCCGGTCGCCGACTATGCGCGCGCCGCGCACGAGCGCGGCAGCCTTCTCATCTGCGACGCCGTGCAGGGCTATGGCCGCGTGGCGATCCCGGAAGGGCCGGACCTGATCGCGATCAGCGCGCACAAGATCCACGGCCCCATGGGCATCGGCGCGCTCTGGGTGCGCGACGGCGTCCGGCTGCCGCCGCTGCTGCTCGGCGGCGGGCAGGAGCGCGGGTTGCGCTCCGGCACGGTCGCGCCCGCGCTCGTCGCCGGCTTCGGAGCCGCCGCCCGCCTCGCCGCCGCGCGGATGGAGCAGGACGCCGCCCATGTCGCGCATCTGTGGGAGGTCGCGCTGGACATGCTCGCGGACTGGACGATCAACGGCTCGGTCGAGCGCCGCTATCGCGGCAATCTCAACGTGCGCCGCGCCGGCGTGAACGGCGTGCGGCTGCTCTCCGACGTGCGCGATGTCGCCTTCAGCCTCGGCAGCGCCTGCGGCAGCGGCTCGGGCAAGACCAGCCATGTGCTGCGCGCCATGGGGCTGGCCGAGGCCGAGACCCATGCCAGCATCCGCCTCGGCTTCGGCCGCTACACGACCGAAGAGGAGCTGCGCGAGGCGCTCGGCCTCCTCAACCGCGCCGCCGCGCGGCAGCTGGAGCTTGCGGCATGACGCTGGTGCGCTTCGTCTCCGCCGACGGCGCCAGGGTCGTCGAGGCGAAGGCCGAGCCGGGCGAGCGGCTGCTCGACGTCGGCCAGCGGCTCGGCCAGCCGCTCGAGGGCACGTGCGAGGGGCAGATGGCCTGCTCCACCTGCCACGTCATCGTCGCCGCCGAGGATTTCGCCAAGCTGCCGCCGGCGAGCGAGGAGGAGGAGGACATGCTCGACCTCGCCAGCCACGTCACCCGCCATTCGCGCCTGTCATGCCAGCTCTACGCCAGCGAGGCGATCGACCGCCTGACGCTGCGTATTCCAGGCGGCGTCCACAACATGATGGATCGCTGACAAGCTTCGCCATGCCCGCAGAGGGTTATTGCCATGGGCGAGGCCGGTCGTCTCGCGCCCTTGCCTTTCGTCCGCCGCGCCGCCATATGCCGGCGCGGGAGTCGGGCGGACGGAGCCGTCGCCAACCCGGTCAGGTCCGGAAGGAAGCAGCCGTAACGATTTCGCTTCGGGTCGTTCCGGCTCCCACCCGAGCCGGCGCCGCCGCTGTTCCCCTCCTGTTCTTTTCCCTTTCCTACGGGGCCGCCCCGCTGGTAGGCTCGCGCGCATGGCGCTCCTTCGTCCAGATCGTTCGACCCGCGATTCGCCGGCCCCTCGCGCGGGGGACCCCCCGCATTTCCGTATGACTTTTGCGCCATTCGCGCCTCTCGCGCCGTTCATGCCATTCGCCCGCTGCGGGCTGGCATGGCCCGCGGCGAGCGCCTAGGTTGGCCGCGATGTCCGAATCCCCGCAGCCCTATCGCGTCCTCGCCCGCAAGTACCGGCCGCAGCGCTTCGCCGACCTGATCGGACAGGAGGCGATGGTGAAGACGCTCGCCAACGCGATCGCGCAGGGCCGGCTGGCGCACGCTTTCCTGCTCACGGGCGTGCGCGGCGTCGGCAAGACCTCGACGGCGCGGCTGCTCGCCAAGACGCTGAACTGCGTCGGGCCGGACGGAAATGGCGGGCCCACCATCGATCCGTGCGGCGTGTGCGAGCCCTGCCGGGCGATCGCCGAGGGTCGGCATATCGACGTGATCGAGATGGACGCCGCCTCCAATACCGGCGTCGACAATGTGCGCGAGATCATCGAGGCGGTGCGCTACGCCGCCGTCTCCGCGCGCTACAAGATCTACATCATCGACGAAGTCCACATGCTGTCGAAGAACGCGTTCAACGCGCTTCTGAAGACGCTCGAGGAGCCGCCCGCCCACGTCAAATTCCTGTTTGCGACGACCGAGGTGGACAAGGTTCCGGTCACCGTCCTCTCGCGCTGCCAGCGCTTCGACCTGCGACGCATCCCCGCCGACCTGCTCGTCGCCCATTTCGGCGAGGTGGCGCGCAAGGAAGGCGCCGAGGTGGAGGAGGAGGCGCTGGCGCTGATCGCCCGCGCTGCGGAAGGCTCGGCGCGCGACGGCCTGTCGATCCTCGATCAGGCGATCGCCCATGGCGGGGGCACCGTGACCGCCGAGCAGGTGCGCGTGATGCTCGGCTTGTCGGATCGCGGCGCGGTCCGGCGCCTGCTCGCTCTGCTGCTCGCCGGCGACGCCAGGGGCGCGCTCGCGACCCTCAAGGACCAGTACGATCTCGGCGTCGAGCCGGCCTCGCTCGTGCGGGGGCTGCTGGAGGCGGTGCACGGCATCGCCCGCGCCAAGGTTGGCGGCGTCGAGGATCCAGCCCAGTCCGCCGAGGAGCGCGCCGCCTATGCCGACTGGGCGCGGCGGCTCGGCTTCGGCGCGATCCACCGGCTCTGGCAGATGCTGCTCAAGGGGCTGGGCGAGGTCGAATCCGCGCCGGCGCCGTTCGAGGCCGCGGAAATGGCGCTGCTGCGCATCATCTACGCCGCGGAACTCCCCGATCCGGGCGAACTCGCCGCCCGGATCGCGCGCGGCGAGGGGATCGGAGGTCCGGCGGCGGCCCCAGCCCCCGGCGGCGCCTCTGGCGGCGGCGGGCAGGGCGCCTTGCTCTCCCTGCCGGCGGACTTTCCGGCGCTGATCGCGCTGCTCGAAAGTCGCGGCCATCACCAGCTTGCCCTCAGCCTTCACGATCATGTCGGCCTCGTACGCTACGCGCCGCCGGAGCTGGACATCCGGCCCACGAAGCCGCTCGCGGCCAGCTTCGCGCGCGATCTCGCGGCGGCGCTGAAGGGGGCGACCGGCACCGCCTGGCAGGTGCGGCTGGTCGAGGAAGGGGAGGCACAGCCCAGCTTGCGCGAACAGGAACTTGCGGCCGAGGCCGCCGTTCGGGAAAGCGTGCGCAACGCGCCGGTGGTCCAGGCCGCCTTCGCCGCCTTTCCCGAGGCCGAGCTGCTCGGCTACGAACTCGCAGACAAACGGAGCGCCTGAATGTCCGATACGCCGAAAATGCCCGACATGAACGAGATCCTGAAGATTGCGCAGGAGGCGCAGAACAAGCTCCTCGAAGCGCAGAACAGTCTCGACAATGTCATCGTCGAGGGGGTCTCGGGCGGCGGCATGGTGAAGATCCGCGCCTCGGCCAAGGGCCGCATCGTCGGCGTCGACATCGACGACAGCCTGCTCGCGCCTTCCGAGAAGCAGATTCTCGAGGACCTGATCGCCGCCGCGATCAACGACGCGCGGGGCAAGGCCGACGTCGCCGCGCAGGAGGCGATGAAGTCCGTCGCCGGCGGGCTGCCACTGCCGCCGGGTTTCAAGCTCCCCTTCTAAGTCACTGGCTGTAAACACAAGTGTCCAGCCCGTCGCGGCGGACGGTCGCGATGCGGCGAAGGATCAGGTTGCCGTAGCGCCGGGTGAAGCCCGCGGGCGCGACGGCGGGCCGGCGCTTGGGCAGCGGCAGCACCGCCGCGATCCGCGCCGCCTCGTTCGGCGTCAGCCGGGAGGCGTCGTGGTGGAAGTAGCGCAGCGCGCCGGCGTTGACGCCGTAGATGCCGATGCCGGTCTCGGCGACGTTGAGATAGACCTCCATGATCCGCCGCTTGCCCCACAGCTGCTCGATCAGCAGCGTGAACCAGGCCTCCAGCCCTTTGCGGAAATAGCCGCCGCCCTGCCACAGGAAGGCGTTCTTCGCGGTCTGCTGGCTGATCGTGGAGCCGCCGCGGATGACGCGGCCGCCGGCGGCGTTGCGCCGCATCGCCGCCTCGATCGCCTGCGCGTCGAAGCCGTGGTGGGAGCAGAACTTGCTGTCCTCGCCGGCAATCGCGGCGCGGACCATGTTGCGGTCGATCCGCTCGATCGGCATCCAGATGCGCCGCGCGCCGTGGCCCGCGACGAGGTCGCCGACCTGCGTCGCCGTGATCGGCGGATTCACGAAGCGGTAGAACAGCACCCAAAGGACGCTGAGCAGGACGAAGCCGAGCACGAGCCGCCAGGCCCATCCGAAGATGCGCCCCGGCCAACTGCGCCGCCGTTTCCCCCGCCTTGCCATTCGGGCTGATTAGCGGGCCGCGGAGCGTGCGTCACCCGGCGAATCGAGGGTCACTCCGCGTCGAAGCGCACGACCGCATTGGCGGCCGGAAGCCCGTCCATCGGCCGGCGCAGTTCGGGGCGCCAGTCGCGGCTCTGGAAGCCTTCCGCAACGTCGTCGTAGCGGCCGACGATCCACCCGGCACCGAGCCGGTAAGGCAGGCCCTCGGAGTCGAGCGGGCCGGAGCCGTCGGCGATGTGGAAATGAAGGTGCGGCTGGGTGACGTGCCCCGTGGCCCCGAGGCGGGCGATCGCCTGCCCCCGCCGCACCCGCATCCCGGGCCGCACCGCAAGACCGGGCCGCAGATGCTGGTAATGGGCGTAGCGATCGTCGGCGAGGCGCAGCACGATCATGGCGCCCGTCTCGTCTTCGACGCTCGGCCGCGCGCCGGGCGCCGGCAGCTCCCTCGCCGCGACGACTTCGCCGTCCGCCACGGTGAGCACCTCGGCGCCCGATCCGTCGGCGGCGACATCGCGCCCGGCCGAGCGCGGATCGAAGCCCCGTGCCGGCATCCAGTCGATCGCGTGGCGGCCAGGGATCCGCACCCGCCCGCTCACCGCATAGAGATAGCGGCGGTGGCCCGCATCGTGCTCGGGAAGTGCCACCGCTGCCCACGGGCCGCCGGCAAGCGGGGCGCCCAGCTCGGCGGCGAGGGGCGCGCGCGGGGTCACCGCGCCGCCGACGATGGCGACGCTATCCGGCGCCTGGCCCTCGCGAAGAGCGTCGAACGTCACCCGGTGCACGAGCGGGGCCGGCGCGCCGTCCGGCCAGGGGATCGAGATATAGAAGATCGCGCGCTCGCCCGGCGCAAGGCTGACCGCGTCGCCGCTCCGGCGCGCGCCGATGCGGCGCATCGCCTGCGCCGGATCGATGGACGCGCGCGCGCGGCCGCTCGCCGTGTCGAGGACTTCGAGCGCGCGGATGGCGAGCGCGCGGCTGGAGAAATTGGTCGCGTGAAGCTCGTAGACCAGCCGGTCCTCGCCCTCGATCCGCGCTACCGGCGGCACGTGGCGCACCTCGAGATCAAGCGACTGATAGGGCCGGACCTGCGCGGCGTCGGCTTGCGGGGCCGTCGCGGGCACGGCGCTCGGCGGCAGCAGCAAGAGGGAGAGCATGAATCGATCCTCACGGGTTCCGCTGTCGCACCTCATGTTCCTCGCCGGTTGCGAGCCGCACCCGCGCGTCGCCGCGACCGACGGGGACGATCTCGCGGATGCGGTCGAGGCGGACGAGCGCACCGCGATGGATGCGCGCGAAGTCGCCTTCGGGCAGGCGGTTTGCCAGCGACGCGAGCGATTCATCGATGAGATGAGCGCGACCGCCCGCATGGATTTCCGCATAGTCGCCCGCCGCGCCGATCCAGTCGATCGCGTCGTGCGGGATGCGCGCGACCCTGCCACGGTTGCGGATCAGGAGCGCGGCATCGGATCGGGGCGGACTATCCTCACCCGCCTGCCTGCGCGGCCAGCGCAGCCAGGCCACCGCCATCCCCACCACCGCCCCGTAGAGCAGTCCGTTGGTGCCGAGATTGCGGGCGAACATGAGGTCCGCCATTTCCCAGCGCGTCGCGGCGTGCGGACCGCGGTAGACCGGCCAGTAGATCAGGCCGAACAGCAACACCTGCAGCGCCGCCACCACGGGCCAGGCCGCGACGTAGAGCGGGATGCGAACCCACCACCGCGCGACGTGGCGCTCGGCCGCCCGGGCGAAGATGACGATCGGCGTCGTGAGCAACGCCCAGACCGAATGGATCGCAAGCGCATAGCCGAGCGTTGGCCACCAGAGCTGCATCTGTCCCTGATGGCGGGCGATCAGATAGCCGTGGAGCGCCTGAACGAGCGCGACCAGGGCCCAGCCGCCGATGATGAGGAGCGGCAGGGCGATGCGGCGACCCGGCCTTGCCAACCGGAACCGCATCGCCCGCCGGATCGTAAGGCTCAGGCCGCCGGGAGCAGCCGCCGCTCGCCGGCGAGGTTGAGCAGGGCCTTCTGCAGCTTCTCGAACGCGCGCACCTCGATCTGGCGGATGCGCTCGCGGCTGACGTCGTAGACCTGCGAGAGCTCCTCCAGCGTCTTCGGCTCGTCGGTCAGCCGCCGCTCGGTGAGGATGTGCCGTTCGCGCTCGTTGAGCGCCTGCAGCGCCTCCTCGAGCAGCTCGTGGCGGAGCTGCGTCTCCTGCGCCTGGGCGACGCGCTCGTCCTGCAGCGGCTCGTCATCGACGAGGAAGTCCTGCCACGAACCCTCGCTGTCGTCCCGCAGCGGCACGTTCAGCGAGGTGTCGCCGCCCATCGCCATGCGACGGTTCATCGAGATGACGTCCTCTTCGGAGACGCCGAGATCGGTGGCGATCTTGGTGACGTCCTCCGGCTTCAGGTCGCCCTCGTCGAACGCCTCGATCTGGTTCTTCATCCGGCGCAGGTTGAAGAACAGCTTCTTCTGCGCCGCCGTGGTGCCCATCTTCACCAGGCTCCACGAGCGCAGGATGAATTCCTGGATCGAGGCGCGGATCCACCACATCGCGTAGGTCGCCAGTCGGAAGCCGCGATCGGGCTCGAACTTCTTCACGCCCTGCATCAGGCCGATATTGCCCTCGGCGATCAGCTCCGAGACAGGGAGGCCATAGCCGCGATAGCCCATCGCGATCTTGGCGACGAGCCGCAGATGGGAATTGACCAGCTGCGCGGCGGCATCGGTGTCCCCATGCTCGGTCCACCGCTTCGCCAGCATATATTCTTCTTCCGCCGTGAGGATCGGAAACTTCTTGATCTCCGCCAGGTAGCGGTTGAGGCCCGCCTCACCGCCGGTTGCCGGGATCGTCGCGGGGACATTCCTGCCTGCCATGACTCAAACTCCCTTGGTGCCGTAGCCTTGTAACACACTTTTACGGCACATGCTTTCTATACGGTAAGCGCCCCGAACAGTTCCTGAATATCAGAAGGTAGGGCACTTTGGAAGGATAAGTTTTCTTTCGAAACGGGGTGGACGAAGCCAAGCGACGCAGCGTGCAACGCCTGACGCTTGAAATCGAGCCTTTTCAGCACCTCGCGATGCGTCGGCCGCGCCCGGCCATATACCGGATCGCCGAGCAGGGGGTGCCCGATCGACGCGAGGTGGACGCGAACCTGGTGCGTCCGGCCCGTCTCCAGTCGGCATTCGACCAGCGCCGCGTCGGCGAGCGGGGTGACGATTCGGTAGTGCGTCACCGCGCGCTTGCCCTTGCCGGCGGGCTGGATCGCGATCTTCTTGCGGTTCGCGCTCGACCGGCCGAGCGGGGCGTCAATCGTGCCGCTGGGCGGCATCGGCCGACCGGCGACGATGGCGAGGTAGCGCCGCTCGACGCTGTGCCGGGCGAACTGCGCCGCCAGCCTCTCGTGCGCGACGTCGGTCTTGGCGACGACGAGGAGCCCCGACGTGTCCTTGTCGATCCGGTGGACGATGCCCGGTCGGGCGACCCCGCCAATGCCGGAGAGCCGCCCCGCGCAATGGTGAAGCAGCGCGTTGACGAGCGTTCCGTCCGGATTGCCCGCGGCCGGATGGACGACCATGCCGGCCGGCTTGTCCACGACGAGCAGATGCTCATCCTCATAGACGATGCCGAGCGCGATCGCCTGCGGCTCGTTGTGCGCCGGCTTCGGCTCGGGCACCGCGACCTCATAGATGCCGCCTGGCACCGCCTTCGCCGCCGGATCGCGCACCGGCGCGCCGGCGGGGTCGGTGACGGCGCCGCTCGCGATCAGCGCCTTCAGCCGCTCGCGCGATAGCGTGGGCACGGCCGCGGCGAGCGCGCGGTCGAGCCGCCAGCCGCGGGCATCCTCGGCGATGGTTGCGGCAATGATCGAATGACCCCCAGGCACTGATCGGGAGATGGGGATTTGCCGCCGAATTTCAAGGGGCGCCGCCCTTGCATCGCCGACTCGCAAAGGCCAATAGGGAGCCGCCGTGGCAGTCATTATGCAGAGGGGACGCGAAGAGGCATGAAATCGCACGAATTCGCTTCGCTGCTCTGCTCGCGCCTGTGCCATGACCTGCTCTCGCCGGTCGGCGCGCTCAACAACGGCATCGAGCTGCTCGCCGACGAGCACGACCCGGAGATGCGCGCCCGCTGCCTCGAGCTGCTCGCCGAGAGCGCGCGGGCGAGCGCGAACAAGCTCAAGTTCTTCCGCCTCGCCTTCGGCGCTGCAGGCGGCTTCGGGGACAGCGTCGACACGCGCGAGGCGCGCGCCGCCATCGAGGGCCTGTTCGGCGGGGAAGGGCGCATCCAGCTCGGCTGGATGGTGGACGAGCCGCAGATGAGCAAGGCGGCGCTCAAGGTGATGCTGAACATCGCGCTGATCGCCGGCGACGCGCTGGTGCGCGGCGGCAGCCTCGATGTCGGCGCGGAGCGCAACGGTGCCGGCTTCGAGATCGTCGTGCGCGCCGAGGGCAGCCGCATCGTGCTCGATCCCGAGCTCAAGAAGGTGTTGGTCGGCGAGACGCCGGAGGACGAGGTCGCGCCCCGCGCCGCGGCCGCCTGGCTGGTCCACTGCCTCGTCGAGGAAGGCGGCGGGCGCGTCCAGATAGCCGACGAGCTGGACAATGTGCTGCTGATCGGCGCGAGCCTGCCGGCCTGAGCCCAGCCCTGCGGTAAACGCCTCTTTAACCACTGTTTTCCATAAGGCCCCCTGCGCCGGTGCGCGGACGAAGGGCCATGGACGATCTGATCAACGAATTCCTCGCGGAAACCCGCGAAATGCTGCAGGCGCTGTCGGGCGCGATCGTCGCCTGGGAGGCGGACCCGGCCAATCGCGAACGGCTCGACGAGATCTTCCGCTTCGTCCACACCGTGAAGGGCAATTGCGGCTTCTTCGATCTGCCGCGCCTCCAGCAGCTCAGCCATGCCGCCGAGGATGCGCTCGCCGAGGTCCGCGCCGGCAAGCGCACGCCGGACGCGCGGCTGGTGAGCGCCGTGCTCGCGGTGATCGACCGGATCGGCGAGCTGGCGCACGCCCTGGAGACCGGCGAGGCGGTGCCGAGCGAGGACGACGAGCAGCTCATCGCCGGCCTCGCCGCCGCCGAGCCGGAGCCGAAAGCGGCGCCGGCCGCGCCCGAGCCCGAGGCGGTCGCGCCCACGCCGAGCGATGCGCCGAAGAAGGGAATGCGCTCGATCCGCCTCTCCGTGGACCTGCTCGATCGCATGATGAACGGCGTGTCGGACGCCGTGCTCGCCCGCAACGAACTCGCCCGTCGCCTGCGCGAGGCCGAGCGCGACGTCGTCGTCGAGGCGGCGTTCGAGCGCGTCTCCGCCTGCATCGCCGAGATCCGTGACGCGATCACCCGCACGCGCATGCAGCGCATCGACAGTCTGTTCGCACCGCTGCCGCGCATGGTGCGCGACCTGTGCGCCGAGCTTGGCAAGCAGGTCCGGCTCGAAATGGACGGCGGCGACGTGGAGCTCGATCGCGAGATGATCGAGATGATCCGCGACCCGCTGAGCCACATCGTCCGCAACGCGATCGACCACGGCATCGAGCCGCCCGACCAGCGCGGGGCGAAGGGGCCGGTCGGCCTGCTCCGCGTCGCCGCGCGTCAGGCCGGAAACCAGATTCGCATCGAGGTGAGCGACGACGGCCGCGGCATCGACGCCGAGGCGCTGGCGCGCAAGGCGCTCGATGCCGGCATCGTCACGGCCGACCGGCTCGAGCGCATGTCGCACCAGCAGAAGCTGATGCTGATCTTCGCGCCGGGCCTTTCCACCGCATCGGAAGTCACCGCGATCTCGGGCCGCGGCGTCGGCATGGACGTGGTGCGCGCCAACATCGAGCGGATCGGGGGCGTGATCGACGTCGATTCCCGGCCGGGCGAGGGTGTCCGCCTCTCGATCCGCGTGCCGCTGACGCTCACCATCATCCCGGCGCTTACGGTCAGCGCCGGCGGCCAGATCTTCGCCATCCCGCGCTCCTCGATCGAGGAAATCCTGCGCGCCGGCGGCGATTCGGTGCGGATCGAGACGGTCGGCGAAGCCTGCGTTGCGACGATCCGTGGCCGGCGCGTGCCGCAGGTGTCGCTCGCCGACCTGCTGGGCGCCGAGCGCGCCGCCGACCCGCAGGCCGAGAAGATCATCCTGCTCAAACCCGCCGGCGGCGATCTCTATGCGCTTGCCGTCGATGCGGTGCACGATCACGAGGAACTCGTCGTGAAGCCGGCGGCGCCGGCGGTGATGGCGGCGGGCATCTATGCCGGCACCACGCTCGCCGACGACGGTCGGCCGATCCTGCTGCTCGATCCGTCCGGTATCGCGAACGTTGCCGGGGTGCGCGTCGATACTGTCGAGACCGATCGGCACGCCGCGGCCGGCGTCGCGGATTCGGTCGGCCGCGAGGTCAGCCTGCTGCTGTTCCGCGGTCTCGACGACGGCCTGCGCGCGATTCCCGTGCCGGTGGTCGAACGGATCGAGGACGTTCCGGTAACGGCGATCCGTCACAGCGCGGGCAAGCTCCGGCTCGCGGTCGGCGATCGCATCGTCCCGCTCGCCGGCTGCGCCACGCCGCCGGAATCGGATCAGCTCCGCGTCCTCAGGCTCACCGATGGCGTCACCGAGATCGTCTACGGCTTCGCCTCGGTCGTCGACATCCGTTCGCTCGTGCTCGACATGCGGCCCGCGGCCGCGCCGGGCGAGGTGGCCGGCGTCGCGCTCATCGACGGCGCGCAGGTCGAGCTGGTCGATCCCTACTGGCTGTTCGCCGCCCATGGCGATCCGGTGCGTGACGACGAGCGGCCGGTCTGCGCGTTGCCCGAGGGCGATCCCTGGATGGACAATATGCTGCGGCCGCTGATCGAGAGCATGGGCTATCGCGTCGTCGCGGCAGGCGAGGGGACCGTCGCCGACATTCTCATCGCGAGCGCCGAGACCGAGGCGCCGCCGCCGGTTGCCGCCGGCAAGGTGGTGCGGCTTCGCGCGACGCCCGATTCGCCGCGCGAGGACGACGACAGCATCTACCGCTACGATCGCGCCGCGCTGCTCAGCGCGCTGAGCCGGTCCGCGGGCAAGGAGCGCGCCAATGGCTGAGCTTTACCTGATCGTGACCATCGGCGGCCGCCGCGTCGCCTTTCCGGCTTCGGACGTCGAGGCCGTGGTGGAGCTCGAAGGGCTGACGCCCGCGCCGCGCGCCGCGCCGCATGTCGCCGGGCTTTCGGCGCTCCGCAGCCGGGTGCTGACCGTGATCGACTGCCTCGCGGCGCTCGATCTCGGCGCGACCGATCTCGCCAGGCTGCGCGACGCCGTTGTCGTTCCCTCGGGCGGCCATCCCTACGCCCTGCTCGTCGAGGCCGTGGAGGACGTGCTCGACGCGGAGATTGCGCCCGGCGCGACCCGCGCGCCGATCGGCGCCGGCTGGGACCAGGTCGCGCTCGGCGCGATCGAGGCGAACGGCGACCTGCTGCTGCTCGTCGATCCGCACCGGATCATTGCCGGTCAGGACGCGGCGCAGGCGGCCTAGGGCCTTAAAGTTGTGCTTACCTCTGTGCGCTAGGGCCTTGGTGGGGCAACGGAGCAAGTGAAGATGAAGAATTGTCTGGTGGTCGACGACAGCAAGGTGATCCGCAAGGTCGCGCGGCACATCCTCGAGACGCTCAACTTCACGGTGGACGAGGCGGAGGACGGCCGCGAGGCGCTGAGCCGCTGCGAAGAGAAGATGCCGGACGTGATCCTGCTCGACTGGAACATGCCGGTGATGAGCGGGATGGAGTTCCTGCGCGCCCTGCGCGGTACCGAGCGGGAGGTCCAGCCGAAGGTCGTCTTCTGCACGACCGAGAACGACATCGGCCATATCCGGGCGGCGATCGCGGCGGGCGCGGACGAATATGTCATGAAGCCGTTCGACCGCGAAACGCTCCACAGCAAGCTTCAGATCGTCGGAGTCGCGTGAGCCTCGCCGGGCTCAGCGTTCGGCCGCCGCGCCCCGAAGGGCCGAGCGAGCCGCCGATCCGCTTGATGATCGTCGACGATTCGTCGGTGGCGCGGGCGGTGCTTTCGCGCATGGTGAGCGCGGAGCCCGATTTCGAGGTCGCCGCGCTCGCCGGCAGCGCGATCGAGGCGCTCGACGCGCTCAAGACGGTCAGCGTCGACATCGTCCTGCTCGACGTTGAGATGCCCGGCGCGAACGGTCTCGAGGCGCTGCCGCACATTCTTCGCGCCGGCCACGGCGCCCGCGTGCTCGTCGTCTCCTCAATGGCCGAGGATGGCGCCGAAGTCGCGGTGCGCGCGCTCGCGCAAGGCGCCGCCGACACGCTCCCCAAGCCCGGCGTCAATGCCTTTTCCGGCCGCTTTTCCGAAGTCCTGGCCGACAAGCTGCGCCGGATTGGCCGCGCCCATCGCGACCCCGAGAAGGTGGTCGAGGCCGTTCCCGGCCCCTCGTTCACGCTGCGCGACATGCCCACGGGCCCGCTTGGCTGCGTCGCGCTCGGCGCGTCCACCGGCGGCCTGCACGCGCTGCTCGAATTCCTCCGCGCGCTGCCCGAGCCGGTCGGCGCGCCGATTCTGGTCACCCAGCACCTGCCGGCGACCTTCATGCCCTATTTCGCGCGGCAGCTCGAAGCCGCCTCCGGCCGCATCGCCCGCGTCGCCGAGGACGGCGAGATACCGCAGGCCGACTTCATCCTGGTCGCGCCCGGCGACGCGCACCTGTGCCTGGAGCGGACCGGCAAGACGATCCGCGTGAAGTTGGACCGCAGCAAGGCGCCGTCGGGCTGCCTGCCGTCGGTCGATCCGATGCTGGCCTCGGTCGGCGAGGTCCATGGCGAGGCCGGGCTCGGCATCGTGATGAGCGGCATGGGCCGCGACGGTGCCCTCGGCAGCCGCACGCTCGTGGACAAGGGAGGCGCGGTCCTGGTGCAGGACCGTGACAGTTCCTCGATCTGGGGGATGCCGCGCGCGGTCGCGGAGGCCGGTCTGGCCTCGGCCGTGCTGCCGCCGCAGCAGCTCGCGCGGCGGGTCGCCTTGCGCGCCGGAGGAGGGGGCGGAACGTGGAAGTAAGCAGTTCGGCCGAACGCATCCTCGCCAGCCTGCTCGAAACCCGCACCGGGCAGCAGCTCACCCTGGCCCGGCGGTGGCGGATCGACAGCGCGCTTGCCTCCATCATGCGCGAGCACGGCTTCGCCAATCTCGACCAGCTCGTCGCTCGGCTGGTCGGCAATCGCGACCCGCAGCTCACCGAGACGGTGATCGAGGCGCTGCTCAACAACGAGACCTATTTCTATCGCGACAAGCTGCCGTTCGAGATGCTGCTCGGCGGCGTGCTCGCCCGGTTCGAAAAAACCCGGCCCGACAAGCGCCTTTCGATCTGGTGCGCCGGCTGTTCGAGCGGACAGGAGGCCTATTCGCTGGCGATGAGCCTGGCCGACGAGCCGCAGCGCTGGGCCGACTGGCGGATCGAGATCGTCGGCACCGACCTGTCGCGCGGCGCGATCGAGCGCGCGAAGGCCGGCGTCTATTCGCAGTTCGAGGTGCAGCGCGGCCTTCCGGTGATCCAGATGGTGCGCTGGTTCGAGGAAGTGGGCGGCGGTTCCTGGCGGATTTCGCCGGAAATCCGCCGGGCCGTGCGTTTCGAGGCGCGCAACATCATCGAAGAGCCGCCAACGCCCGGCCGCTTCGACGTAATCCTGTGCCGCAACGTCCTGCTCTATTTCGCGCCCGAAGTGCGGTGGCTTGCCTTCACGCGGCTCGCCCAGGCGATCGCGCCGGACGGCACGCTGATGCTCGGCGCCGGCGAGACCGCGCTGGGCCAGACCGATCGCTTCGTCTCCGACCCTGACTTTCGCGGCCTCTACGCGCCCGCGCGGAGTGGCGCCGAGCGGGTCCAGACGCGCGAGCGGGTTGCCTGAACGGGCTTGACGGGACGGTCCTTTTGGGCCGTCACTTGGCCATGGACGGCATCATCGACTGCCCATCGCCCAATTTCGACGAGCGCGATCGCCCGATCTCGATGATCGTCCTGCACTATACGGGAATGCCAGACGCCGCCTCGGCCATCGAGCGACTGCGCGATCCGCAGGCAAAGGTCTCATGCCACTATCTCGTCGCGGAGGACGGGCAGGTGCTCCGGATGGTGCCGGAGGAAAAGCGCGCCTGGCACGCCGGCCGGTCCTACTGGCGGGGCATGACCGCGCTCAACGGCTGTTCGATCGGGATCGAGATCGTCAATCCGGGCCACGAATTCGGTTACCGGCCCTTTCCGGACGAGCAGATCGAGGCGCTGATCCCGCTCGTCGCCGGGATCAAGGAGCGCTACGGGATCACGCGCGGCAACATCGTCGGCCATTCGGACATCGCGCCGACGCGCAAGCAGGATCCGGGCGAACTCTTTCCCTGGGATCGGCTCGCGAAGCTCAGGCTCGCGCTGCCGCGGCCGACGCGCAACCTGGTCGATCCGAACTGGACCGATGGCGGCTTCCTGCTCGCGCTCGAACGCTTCGGCTACGACGTTTCCGATCCGCTCGCGGCGGTCGTTGCCTTCCAGCGTCGCTTTCGGCCCGAGCTGATCGACGGCACGCTCGACGGCGAATGCCGCGCGATCCTTCTCGCGCTGCTGCTCCTACACCCGCAGGGCGACTGAGCCGGCCCATCCCTTCCGCGGGGACTTACGAACGTGCCCCGCCCACGCTATATTCGCCGGGCCAGAAGGCCGGGCGGCCGCGGCGTCCTTCGGGCGTCGAGGAAAGTCCGGGCTCCACGGAACGGCGGTGCCGGGTAACGCCCGGCGGCTCCGGCTTCGGCCGGGGTCAGGGAAAGTGCCACAGAAAGCAGACCGCCGGATTTCGATCCGGCAAGGGCGAAAGGGTGGGGTAAGAGCCCACCGCGGTCCCGGCAACGGGAACGGCATGGCAAACCCCACCGGGAGCAAGACCGAATAGGGGCGGCAAGGGGCCTTCGGGCTCCGGGGCTTCGTTCCGGCCCGTCGCCCGGGTTGGTTGCTAGAGCGGCGGAGCAATCCGTCGCCCAGAGGAATGGTCGCCTATCCCCGGCTTGCCCGGGGTGGACAGAACCCGGCTTACAGGCCTTCTGGCAATCTGTTTCGAGGCGCTGGCCGAGGCGCCGCCAATTTTATATGCGGGAGCCATGGCGCGCGCGAAACGATCGATCGACTGGGGATTTCCGCGCTGGCGCGGCTACGGCACCACGCGCGAGGCCGAGCCGGTGCGCAAGTGCGACCGGGAAGGCTGCGACCTGCCTGGCGACCGGCCGGCGCCCAAATCGCCCAACAGCCGCGAGCGCTGGTATTTCTGCGAGGCGCACGCCGCCGAGTACAACCGCAACTGGAACTATTTCGAGGGGCTGAGCGCCGAGGAAGCCGCCGCGCGCGAGGCCGAGGAAGTCCGCGGCGCCGCCGGCTACCGCAAGGCGAGCCACTATGCCTGGGGCGGCCCCGGCGACGGCACACGCAGTCGCGACGAGATGCGTGCGCTCGACGTGCTTGAACTCGATGCGGATGCCGGCTTCGAGGAGATCCGCGCCGCCTATCGCCGTCTCGCCAAGGCCTATCACCCCGACGTCGCGCCGGGCGAGGAGGCCGCCGAGCGCTTCCAGGCGATCCAGGCCGCCTACGACGTCCTGCGCCGCGCCGAGGAGCGCCGCAGCGCAGCGGCGTAGGCCCGCGCCGCGCGAAGGTCCGCGCGCCTAGTCCGTGAACATGAAGGTCGCGCTGACGTGCGCGACGGGATCGGCGGGGTCGCCGTCATGAGCGATTCCGCGGGTAAAGCCGATGCTGCGCGTCACCCCGTAGCACTCGCCGCGGCCGACGATGGACGCGCCGGGGCGGGCCGGGCGGAGATAGTCGACGCGCAGATCGAGCGTCACCTGCGGCCGGAAACGGCCGAGCCTGATCCACAGCGACAGGCTCGTCGCCATGTCCATCAGGCTGACGATCGGGCCTGAGGCGAGGACGCCGTTGGGACCGACGACCAGCCGCTCGTCATAGGGCAGACTGAGCGCGCACCAATCCGGCCCGTGATCGACATAGGCGATGCCGAGCGCGCCGCCATGGCCGTGGTCCCTGAGCCGCGACATGAACAGCGCGGGATCGAAGGACGCAATGGGATCGCCGTTCATGCGAGCCGCCGCGCCGTCTCGAGCACCAGCGCGATCATGTTGGGAATGCCCTGCGTGCGGTTGGAGCTGAGCTGGTTCTTGAGGTCGAACGGCGCGAGCGCGCCCTCTATGTCGGTGGCGAGAATCTCGGCGGGCGTACGGTCCTGGACCGCGAGCAGGACGAGAGCGACGATGCCCTTGGTGATCGCGGCGTTGGAGTCGGCGAGGAAGTGGAGCCGCCCGTCTTCGCGGGCGACCGGATAGACCCACACCGAGGCCGAGCAGCCGCGCACCAGCGTCGCGTCGGTCTTGAGCGCGTCGGGCATTTCCTCGAGCGCGCGGCCGAGATCGATCAGCAGGCGATA
>Ga0180222_1000358_pt1:65000-69567 | contig 69567 bp, 53 predicted proteins | sample eDN5th37CKraftOP_FD_151336 | JGI IMG/M metagenome (GOLD analysis project Ga0180222, IMG submission 151336) | Enriched Organic Plus compost microbial communities from Emeryville, California, USA - eDNA 5th pass 37_C Kraft OP (version 2) (version 2) ... | reverse complement strand
CAGATCGTCGCCGGCCGAACCATCACATCGGTGTTGAGCAAGGCCAGTACCCGGGAATGGCCCGCGACCTGGTTGCCGAGCAGATTGGCAAAGGCGGTTCCGAATGGGCCGTCCATTTCACCGATCGCCACTTCCGGCTCGGCCGCCGTACCCGGCGGTCCACCGGCAACCAGGCTTTCGCCAACTCTCATGATGATGCGATCGCTCATATCGGCGCAGTCCCTCCATGTTTGCTGCTGATTTCTCGCGGGCTGACTATCGCCACTCCCACCGCTCACTTCAACCGCGCGGGAGGAATTCGATGGGTGAACGGGGGCGCACCGACGGCGCTGCCGCCGAGCAGTTTCATCCGTCGCAACGCGCGTCGCCTCTCGAGGTTGAGATCAAAAATCTTGGCTACGCTTCGGGTGATAACGGCGAGGATTCGGCACCGACCTACCGGCATAAAAAACGCGCGGTGAGACGACCCGCTTTCCGTCTGGTGCCACAACATCCAGTGTGCAGCGACGCTATCGGCATCACAATCCGAGCCAGAAAGACTCCGGCGAACCAATGCTCGTCTACTGCCCGTGTTATCGCCAGAAACAGCTGTTCACCGGCGCACGCGTCCATCGATCCGAATGATAATTTGATGCCTTGCGAATGCGCCCGGATAGGAGCCCCCCGGCGGGACTAACCGCACCGTGAGCATGGAAGAAACACGAAACACCGCTTGCCCAGCGCACCGCACAAGATCCGCCGAGCATCTGAGATCTCATCGCCGACGGACATCAATTGCAGCGAAAAAGTGGCTTCGGCAGCCGGGCTCAACGGCCCCGACCACTCACACGATGCCGCCCGTGCAAACTCTGAAACCGAAGAGACCGCTACGCGAAATCGCATCCCGACGAGACGATCTAGCGACGAGACGAACACACGGCATCACTTCGGTGCAGCTCACTGGCGCCACCCAGGCAGCACGATCCATAAACGAAAACGCCGCCCTGACGAAAGCCAGGGCGGCGCTGATAACGTATCGAAAGAGGGGATTTGTCTGATGACTTCGTTTCAGAGGCACTCACTTTTCTGCAGACCTGGCGACGACCTACTCTCCCACGTCTTAAGACGCAGTACCATTGGCGCTGGAGCGTTTCACGGCCGAGTTCGGGATGGGATCGGGTGCAGCCACTCCGCCATAATCACCAGGTCGGCGGAAAAGTGAGATGACTTCTGTTCTGGTCTTTCCTGTGTTCTTACGCCCATCAAGCGGCGTCACCTGCAGAGCATGTGACGCGCCGGCTTCGAACGCCGTCTCGGGAAGGAGCCGGAACCTCGAAAGGTACGGCTCACTTCAGTGAGCGCGATGATGAGCATTGCATAATGAGAGCAATCAAGTCGATCGAGCTATTAGTACCGGTAAGCTGCATGCATTGCTGCACTTCCACACCCGGCCTATCAACGTGGTGGTCTTCCACGACTCTCGAGGGAGAACTCGTCTCGAGGTGGGTTTCCCGCTTAGATGCCTTCAGCGGTTATCCCGTCCGTACATAGCTACCCTGCTGTGCCACTGGCGTGACAACAGGTCCACCAGAGGTACGTCCATCCCGGTCCTCTCGTACTAGGGACAGATCCTCTCAATTCTCCGACGCCTACGGCAGATAGGGACCGAACTGTCTCGCGACGTTCTGAACCCAGCTCACGTACCTCTTTAAATGGCGAACAGCCATACCCTTGGGACCTGCTCCAGCCCCAGGATGAGATGAGCCGACATCGAGGTGCCAAACGATTCCGTCGATATGGACTCTTGGGAATCATCAGCCTGTTATCCCCGGCGTACCTTTTATCCGTTGAGCGATGGCCCTTCCACACAGAACCACCGGATCACTATGGCCGTCTTTCGACTCTGCTCGACTTGTCAGTCTCGCAGTCAGGCGGGCTTATGCCATTGCACTCGACGGTTGATTTCCGACCAACCTGAGCCCACCTTCGCACGCCTCCGTTACCATTTAGGAGGCGACCGCCCCAGTCAAACTGCCCACCATGCGCGGTCCCGGAACCGGATAACGGTCCGCGGTTAGACAACCATGTTCATAAGGGTGGTATTTCACATTGCGGCTCCACAAGAGCTGGCGCCCCTGCTTCAAAGCCTACCACCTATTCTACACATGCAAACACGATTGCCAGCGCAAAGTTACAGTAAAGGTGCACGGGGTCTTTCCGTCTAACCGCAGGTACCCCGCATCTTCACGGGGAATTCAATTTCACTGAGGATGTGCTGGAGACAGTGGGGAAGTCGTTACGCCATTCGTGCAGGTCGGAACTTACCCGACAAGGAATTTCGCTACCTTAGGACCGTTATAGTTACGGCCGCCGTTTACTGGGGCTTCGATTCAAAGCTTGCACTTCTCCTCTTAACCTTCCAGCACCGGGCAGGCGTCAGGCCATATACGTCGTCGTTGGACTTAGCATAGCCCTGTGTTTTTGCTAAACAGTCGCCACCCCCTGGTCTGTGCCCCACCCGCCTGGTTGCCCAAACGGGTGGCCTGCTTATCCCGAAGTTACGCAGGCAATTTGCCGAGTTCCTTCAGCACACTTCGCTCAAGCGCCTTGGTATTCTCTACCTGTCCACCTGTGTCGGTTTAGGGTACGGTCTATGTGGGGGCTGTTTCCAGGGACACCTTCGCTGCTCGGGCAATCCGATAAGCCCAAACAACTTACAGCATCCGTCACTCACCCACTGGCCCACGAATATTAACGTGGTTCCCATCGACTACGGCTTTCGCCCTCGCCTTAGGGGCCGGCTAACCCTGCGCAGATTAGCTTTACGCAGGAACCCTTGGACATTCGGCGGGAGTGTTTCTCACACTCCTGTCGTTACTCATGTCTGCATTCGCACTTCCGATACCTCCAGGCGCCCTCACGGGTCGCCCTTCGCAGGCTTACGGAACGCTCCGCTACCACGCACCATTTCCGAAGAAATGATGCATCCTAAGCTTCGGTGCACGGCTTTAGCCCCGATACATTTTCGGCGCAGGAACCCTTATTTAGACCAGTGAGCTGTTACGCTTTCTTTAAAGGATGGCTGCTTCTAAGCCAACCTCCTGGTTGTTTTGGGATTCCCACATCCTTTCACACTTAGCCGTGACTTTAGGACCTTAGCTGTAGGTCAGGGTTTTTTCCCTTTTCACGACGGACGTTAGCACCCGCCGTGTGTCTCCCGAGTAGTACTCCCAGGTATTCGGAGTTTGGTTAGGTTTGGTAACCCTGTGGGGGCCCCTAGCCCATCCAGTGCTCTACCCCCTGGGGTATTCACTCGAGGCTCTACCTAAATAGATTTCGCGGAGAACCAGCTATTTCCAGCCTTGATTGGCCTTTCACCCCTATCCACAGTTCATCCGAGGCTTTTTCAACAGACACCGGTTCGGTCCTCCAGCAGGTGTTACCCTGCTTTCAACCTGACCATGGATAGATCGACTGGTTTCGGGTCTAATCCGACGAACTGAACGCCCTGTTCAGACTCGCTTTCGCTTCGCCTACAGCTATCGCCTTAAGCTTGCTCGTCAGACTAAGTCGCAGACCCATTATACAAAAGGTACGCCGTCACCCTTGCGGGCTCCGACTGTTTGTAGGCATCCGGTTTCAGGTTCTATTTCACTCCCCTCGTCGGGGTGCTTTTCACCTTTCCCTCACGGTACTGGTGCGCTATCGGTCGGTAAGGAGTACTTAGGCTTGGAGGGTGGTCCCCCCATGTTCAAGCAGGATTTCACGTGTCCCGCCCTACTCGAGGCTTCAACTCGGCATTACCCGTACGGGGCTGTCACCCGCTACGGCCCAACTTTCCAGAAGGTTCCGGTTGTCCTTGTTGAAGCACTGGCCTAGTCCGCGTTCGCTCGCCACTACTAGCGGAGTCTCGGTTGATGTCCTTTCCTCCAGGTACTTAGATGTTTCAGTTCCCTGGGTTTGCTTCTAAACCCCTATGTATTCAGGGCTAGATACCTTCTTTTGATAACTGGAAATACGAACCGGACATTGCTGCCCGAACTCGTAATTCCAGTCATCGAAGGTGGGTTTCCCCATTCGGAAATCTACGGATCAACGGCTGTTCGCGCCTTCCCGTAGCTTATCGCAGCGTACCACGTCCTTCATCGCCTCTTACCGCCAAGGCATCCACCAGATGCCCTTAGGTCACTTGATCGCTCTCATTAGCAATGCTCACCGCATTCAGTCCGCCGAACACCGCCTCGGAGAGAAGCAGCTCTTGCGGGTGAACTTCGGCTCGGTGCGCATTGCACAGAAAGACCAGAAGTCATCAGGATAAACCCGATCCAGATCCTCGCTTGCGCGAAGCTCCGGAGATCCTCCACATCAACCGCTTGCGCAGCCGATGCTCTTGGAATACGCCGACGTCTACGCCGGCGCTCAGGGATATCCCCTCTTTACGATGTCAAACTTTGAAGCCGAAACCCTATGGGTTTCGGAAACCGCGTCCAGCTTGTTGCCGGCGCGGAATGGGTTGCTCATTCGCATGGATGGTAGTGGTGGAGCCAGACGGGATCGAACCGACGACCTCAAGCTTGCAAAGCTAGCG
>Ga0180222_1000358_pt1:0-62500 | contig 69567 bp, 53 predicted proteins | sample eDN5th37CKraftOP_FD_151336 | JGI IMG/M metagenome (GOLD analysis project Ga0180222, IMG submission 151336) | Enriched Organic Plus compost microbial communities from Emeryville, California, USA - eDNA 5th pass 37_C Kraft OP (version 2) (version 2) ... | reverse complement strand
CCGGCAGCGGCGCGGCGCCCCTTGAGGTATCGTTCTGCGTCGCGCTCGCCCGAAACTCCCATCCGGGGAGAGCGCAAAGAGGGCCGCTGCACGCCTGATTAGGGTGCCGCGGCTATCCGCACTGGGGGATTTCTAGGTTCGTGGTCGACCGGCGCCGCTACTCTCCGCATGGACGCTTTGGAGCGCTCGCTACCGCCAGGCGGGAAAGCGGCTTGCCCCAGCTCTATCGCGGCCGCGCCGCAGGCTCCCTCAAGGACCTCTACGAGACGGACCATGCCGAGAGCCGCCAGGTCGGGCGCTTCCGCTGGCTGATCAGCACCTGCCTCGCCGGCACCGTGGGCGCGATTTCCATTCTCGTGGTGATCTACGGCTCGATCGACAAGCGCGATGCGCGCGGCGGCTTCCTGCCCGGCCTCACCGAGCTCGGCGAAGCGAACCTCGTCGACCGCGAGATGCCCTTCGTGCGCACCAGCGAAGGCCTCAAGTGGGCTTCGCCCAAAAGCGACAAGCTCAACATCACGAGCGGCGCGGTCACCGTGCGCTACCTCGTCAACGAATCCATCAAGCAGCGCCGCCTCGGCCGCGAGTACATCCACGCCAAGCCCTATGCGCGCATCGTCGCCCGCCTAGCGCCGGTTCCGGGCGAATACCAGGACAAGGTCCCGCCCTTCAATCCGCTGAAACTTTACGCCACGCAAACCGTCAACCCGGGCGAGGATGACGATCCCGAGACCCCCGACCAGGGGAACGTCAGCGTGAAGATCATCGAGCTTCTGGGTGGCATTCTCCCCGAGGACGACGGCCAGGAGCTCGACGATGCCGAGGTCGCCGAGCACGTCGAAGCGGCCCGCGAGGCGGAGGTCGAAGCGGAGATGATCCGCGCGGGCGCGGAGGCCGAAGCCGGACGCGGATCGGGCGTCGACGGGCTGCCCATGGGCGCCGAAGGCAATGCTTCAGCAGCGCCGAATACGACCGTTCTGGTGAAGCCCGCTCAGCCCGACGAAGACACGCTTGCAGACCTCGAGGGACGCGAAACGCAGGTCGTCCGCGTCGGGCCCGGCGATACCTTGCGCAAGATTCTCACGCGCGCCGGTGCCGACAATTGGCAGGCGCGCGGCATGATCGAAGCGGCGCGGAACATCTTCCCCGAGTCCGAGCTGTCGTCGGGACAGGAGGTGCGCATCACGCTCGTGCCTTCTCTCACACGGCCCGACCGTAAAGAGCCGGCGCGCTTCAGCGTCTTCTCCGGCGGCCACGACCATCTCGTCACCGTCACGCGTAACGCGGCGGGTGAGTTCGTCGCCAGCAAGGCGCCGACGATCGGCGAGGAGATCGCGAATGCGGCCCTCGATCACAACGACCGCGCCTCGACGTCGAGCGTCTACGCATCGGTCTACTACGCCGGACTGCTGCAGCAGGTACCCGAAGAAACCATCATGAAGGTGATGAAGGTGCATGCGTCGCAGACGGACTTCCGCCGCCGTCTGCGTCCGGGCGATACGGTCGAGTTCTTCTTCGACATGAAGGACGACGCGAAGGCCGACAGCCCTCCTGGCGAGCTGCTTTACACCGCCATCACCAGCGGCGGCGAGACCTATCGCTTCTACCGTTTTCGCACCCCGGACGGGGTCGTCGACTACTACGACGAGCGCGGCAACAACTCGCGTCAGTTCCTCATGCGCCGTCCCGTACGCGGTGACGTTCGCCTCGCGTCGGGCTTCGGCATGCGCTTCCATCCGCTACTCAACGAGCGGCGCATGCACACCGGCGTCGACTGGGCGACATCGCCCGGAACGCCCATTCTGGCGGCCGGCAGCGGTGTAATCGAAGAGGCCGGGCGCAAAGGTCAGTACGGAAACTACGTGCGCATTCGCCATCCGAACGGCTATCATACCGCGTACGGACATATGCTGCGTTTTCGCAAGGGCATCAAAGCCGGCGACAAGGTCCGGCAGGGCGAAATCATCGGTTACGTCGGTGCGACGGGCCTCGCTTCTGGCCCACACCTTCACTTCGAAGTGCTGATCAATTCCCGCTTCGTCGACCCGCTCGCCATCCAGGTTCCGCGCGAGCGCGAGCTGTCGGGCCGCGTGTTGGCGGAGTTCCATAAGGAGCGCCAGCGCATCGACGATCTGCGCCACCTCTCGCCCGTGATGACCGCCAGCAAATAGATCTCGACAGGTTCCTCTCGAGCACTAGCTCCCCGTCGCGGCCCAGGGCTCACCGTTCAAGGCCGCCAACGGCGGCAAGGGCGCAAGGCGCCCCGGCGCGTGCGCCGGCCATCGGCTTGCGCCATGGCCGCCGCACGCAAAGCTTCTCTCCACGCGTGTCAGCGAAGACTCAAGCCGCCGCCTTCACCGGCTCACCGTTGAGTTCCAGCTCGCCGTCGCGCACGCTGAGATGCACCGTGTCGCCATCCTTGATGCGCCCGGCGAGAATCTGCTCGGCGAGCGGGTTCTGCACATGGCGCTGGATGACCCGCTTCAACGGGCGTGCACCATAGGCCGGATCGTAGCCGCGGTTTGCCAGCCACGTACGGGCCGCATCGTCCATATCGACAGTGATCTTGCGATCCGCCAGCAGCTTTTGCAGCCGCTGCATCTGGATGTCGACGATCTTGCCCATCTCCGACCGCTGCAGGCGATGGAAGAGGATGATGTCGTCGAGACGGTTGAGGAACTCCGGCCGGAACTTCGCCCGCACCTCGCCCATCACCAGATCGCGAACGAGATCGGTGTCCTCGCCTTCCTTCTGATTGACGAGATACTCCGCGCCGAGGTTCGACGTCAGGATGATGATCGTGTTGCGGAAGTCGACCGTGCGGCCCTGGCCGTCGGTCAGACGCCCGTCGTCGAGCACCTGCAGCAGCACATTGAACACATCGGGGTGCGCCTTTTCGATCTCGTCGAACAGGATCACCTGATAGGGCCGCCGCCGCACCGCTTCGGTGAGCGAGCCGCCCTCCTCGTAGCCGACATATCCCGGAGGCGCACCGATGAGACGCGCCACGGAGTGCTTCTCCATGAACTCCGACATATCGATGCGCTGCATCGCGTTCTCGTCATCGAACAGGAACGCTGCGAGCGCCTTCGACAGCTCCGTCTTACCGACACCCGTGGGACCCAGGAACATGAACGAGCCGATCGGCCGGTTCGGATCCTGCAGCCCCGCGCGCGCGCGGCGCACGGCCGTCGCGACGGCATCCACCGCCTCGCGCTGCCCGACGACGCGCTTTGCGAGCGCATCTTCCATCTTCAAGAGCTTCTCGCGCTCGCCTTCGAGCATGCGGTCCACGGGAATACCGGTCCAGCGCGAGACGATGCCGGCGACCTGATCGGGCGTCACCGCCTCCTCGACCATGCCGCCCTTGGCCTCTTCGCCCTCCATCTTCAGAAGCTTTTTCTCCAGCTCGGGGATCTTGCCATAGGCGAGCTCACCCGCACGCTGCAGGTCGCCGCGCCGCTGTGCCTTCTCCAGCTCGGTACGCGCCTGATCCAGCTCCTCCTTGATCTTCTGCGCGCTGCCCAGCTTCTCGCGCTCGGCCTCCCAGTTCTGGGTGAGGATCTTGCTCTCCTCCTCGAGGTCCGCGATCTCCTTCTCGAGGTTGGCGAGCCGGTCCTTCGACGCCGCATCGCTCTCCTTCTTCAGGGCTTCGCGCTCGATCTTGAGCTGCATCAGCTCGCGGTCGATGCGATCCAGCTCCTCCGGCTTGGAATCGATCTGCATCTTGAGGCGTGAAGCGGCCTCGTCGACGAGGTCGATCGCCTTGTCGGGCAGGAAGCGATCCGTGATGTAGCGGTTGGAGAGCGTTGCCGCGGCGACGAGTGCGCTATCGGTAATGCGCACACCATGGTGCAGCTCGTACTTCTCCTTGAGACCACGCAGGATCGAGATGGTGTCTTCCACCGTCGGCTCGGAAACGAACACCGGCTGGAAGCGCCGCGCCAGCGCGGCATCCTTCTCGATATGCTTACGGTACTCATCGAGCGTCGTCGCGCCGACGCAGTGCAATTCGCCGCGCGCGAGCGCGGGCTTCAAGAGGTTGCCGGCATCCATCGAGCCTTCGGTCTTGCCCGCGCCGACGATCGTATGCAGCTCGTCGATGAAGAGGATGATGCGTCCGCCCTCGGCCTCCACCTCGCTCAGCACCGCCTTGAGGCGCTCCTCGAACTCGCCGCGATATTTCGCACCCGCGATGAGCGCGCCCATATCGAGCGCGAGCAGCTTCTTGTCCTTGAGGCTATCGGGCACGTCGCCCTTCACGATGCGCTGCGCGAGACCTTCCGCGATCGCCGTCTTGCCGACACCGGGCTCACCGATGAGCACCGGATTGTTCTTCGTGCGCCGCGACAGCACCTGAATAGTGCGGCGGATCTCTTCGTCGCGCCCGATGACCGGATCGATCTTACCGGCTGCGGCCGCTTCCGTGAGATCGCGCGCATAGCGCTTCAGCGCATCGTAACCCTGCTCCGCCGACGCGGTGTCGGCGGTGCGGCCCTTGCGCAGATCGTTGATGGCGGCGTTGAGCGCCTGCGGCGTTACGCCGGCATCTTCGAGAACCTTCGCCGCATCGGTACCCTTCTCGAGTGCGAGCGCCACCAGCAGCCGCTCGGCCGTGACGTACTTGTCGCCGGCCTTCTCCGCGATCTTCTCAGCGGCATCGAACACACGCGCCAGCTCCGACGCCATATAGAGCTGTCCCGAACCGCCCCCAGAAACCTTGGGCCGCTTTGCAAGCTGGGCCTCGACGGCGTTCAGCGCCGCCTTCGGGTCGCCACCCGCCTTGCGGATGAGACCCGCTGCAAGACCCTCGTTGTCGTCGAGCAGCACTTTCAGGAGATGGTCGGGTGAAAACTGTTGATGCCCCTCGCGCAGCGCGAGGTTCTGTGCCGATTGCACGAAACCGCGTGCGCGATCCGTGAACATTTCGAAGTTCATAGTCCCTCCTCGGCGTACCGATCCGCCCGAATTGGCGCGGGGCCGGCACCTTCTACGTCAGGATAAATGGGGGTGCGGACGACCTCGCCGACGACCGGAAGCATCGTCCGTAATCCTTTCCAACACGTGATATAGTGTGCTCCAAACCGCGCAAAAGAGGGGCTATGCCGGTCCTTTCGCGGTCGCTTTGAGTTGCATCAACGATGACTTCCCCAAACGGCCCCGCTATCCGCGGCCTCTACCGCTATCCGGTCAAAGGCCTTTCACCGGAGCCGCTCCCGACGATGCCCTTGCGCGCCGGGCAGACAGCGCCGTTCGATCGCGCCTACGCGATCGAGAACGGCCCGGGCCGCTTCGATCCCGAGCACCCCGCGCATCTTCCGAAGGTCAACTTTCTGATGCTGATGCGGGATGAGCGCTTGGCAACGCTTTCCACCCGCTTCGATGATGCCGACGAGACGCTCACCGTTTTCCGTGCCGGCAAGCAGGTGGCGCGCGGTGACCTGCGCACGCCGCTCGGACGCCGGATGATCGAGCAGTTTTTTGCCGCCTACATGCGCGAGGAGCTACGCGGACCGCCGCATATCGTTTCTGCACCCGGGCACAGCTTCACCGACGTCGCCACCAAGGCGCTGCACATCGTCAATCTCGCATCCGTGCGCGAGTTGGAACGTGTGGTGGGCCGCCCGATCGATCCGCTTCGCTTCCGGCCAAACGTGATCGTCGACGGCATCGAACCTTGGGCGGAGCTGGGATGGATGAATACACCGCTCCGCCTCGGGCCGGTTCAGCTGGAGGTGTTCAAACTTACGCGCCGCTGTGCGGCGACCAACGTCGATCCCGAAACCGGCAAGCGCGACATGGCGATCCCCGCGGCGCTACAGCGCGCCTACGGACACATGGATTTCGGCGTCTACGCCCGCGTGCTCACCGATGGCGCCATCACCCTGGGCGACCCCGTGGCGATTTCGGCATAGCAATCAGAAAGCGGCCGCCCGTGAAGGGGAGAGCAGCCGGGCCGCGCCGTGTGAGCGTAGCCCTATCGCCGCGTCAGCCACGGCGCGTGCGGCGTCTCGAGGCAAACCACCCGCAAGCCGCGCGAGCATGGGGAGGGCGCACCCCGAAAAGAAAGCGCCCCGGACGGACGTCCGAGGCGCTTTGATTGTTATCAGCATTGTCAGCGACGATGTCGCGCCGCAGGCTGCACGCCTGGCGCACCCATCAATCGCGGTCGGATTCGTCGGCAGGCGCTGCACCGGCCTCCGGAGCCACGCCGTTGCTCTCGCGCCGGGGACGGCGAACCGGACGGCGGAGAAACTCGGGCTGCTCGTGCGGCTGCTGGGAGAAGCGCTGCTCCCGCTCGCGGCGCGGCGGCGGCTGGAACTGCCCTTCGGGAGAGGGCTGCTGGCCCATCCCCTCGGCCGCCTCCACATTGCGCACGCGCTGCGGCTGCGGGCTCTGCTCGCCGCGATCACGGTCACCGCGGTCGTAGCGCTCACCGCGATCATGGCGGTCGCCGCGATCGTGATTGTTGCGGTTGCCGCGGTGCTCGTTCCGGTCGCGGAAATTGCGCTGGCCGCCCTCGAAACGCTGGCCTTCCATGCGCGGCTGCTCGCTATGGCGCATCTGCGGCTGGGACTGATGGTGCATCGGCTGCATATCGTCATCGCCGTCGTCGTCACCGAAGTCGTCGCCTTCGATGTCGTTGAAGGGACGATGACGCGGCATGCCGCCGTTCATCTCGCCGCCCTGGCTGATCTGCTGATCGCGAACCGCCATGATGATGCGGTTATAGTGCTCTGCATGCTGCAGGTAATTCTCAGCCAGCACCGGGTCGCCCGAAGAGGTCGCATCGCGCGCCAAAGACATATATTTTTCGGCGATATGCGAGGGGGTACCGCGGATTTTCACGTCCGGTCCCGTGCTCTCGAAGCTGCGTGTGAGCGGGCTCTGCCCCTTACGGTTCCGCCCGCGGCCCCTGCGATTCTGCTGTCCTTGCCTCATTGGCTCCGTTCTCGGTCGTGATGCAACGAAAAGTCAGCCACGCCCTGCCGCCAGCGTCATTCGATCGTTATCGCTGTAGAGCAGGCGTTGACACGCAATCTCTGGCCAGTTTCTGGCGGGCGCCCATGCGCGCGCGAATTCTCTTTATCCCGTAACGCTCAACCGGCAGTCGCTACTTCCGATCGGAAAGGGGCGTTGCACGCCAAGCGGCTAGCGATGCCGTTTCAGCGGGAGCAACAGGTTCGCGCCCTTGCGTGTCCCCGTGCTTCGCAATCCCAGCTCGTGCAGGTCGGGTCAGGCTTCAGCACTGAAGCGCGCCGCACGATCAATCGGCTTTGGGCAGACTAGCGCGGAACCGGCGCAAATCAAAGCTTTTCTTTGCGACCAATTATGACTGTATCCGCATCGCCACACAGCGCGTGTGGCCGCCAAGGTCCTGATATCGGCATACTTCTGCATTGCGTGTCTTAACGAACCCTTGCTGCAACACCGAAGCCACAGCGTCAGCTTGGCTCGCCCCCACCTCGAGGACCACCCAACCCGTCAGTATGCGATCCAATCCCGCAGCGATTCTGCGGTAGATGCTGAGCCCATCCTCGCCGCCGTCGAGGGCGGCGTGGGGGTCGTAATCTCGCACCTCGGGGCTGAGGCTAGCGATCTCTGCCCGCGCGATATACGGCGGGTTGGAGATGACGAGGTCGAACGGGCCTTCAATGCCATCGAAGACATCGTGCCGCGCAAAGTCCGCACGCCCGGAGAGCCCCAGCGAAACGGCGTTGCGAACCGCCGTGCCGAGCGCTTCCTCGCTCACGTCGGTGCCCAGCCCGGTGGCGAGCGGCAGCTCCGCGAGCAGCGTTAGCAGCAGGCACCCCGTGCCCGTGCCGATATCGAGAATGCGGATGGGACGCCCAGTCCACCGTTCGCGCTCCGCGATACCAAGCACCGCCCCGATGAGCGTTTCGGAATCGGGACGCGGATCGAGCGTCGCCGGCGACAGGGCAAACCGCCGCCCATAGAACTCTCGCTCGCCGAGAATGCGCGATAGCGGCTCATGCGCGCACCGGCGCGCCAGCAGCCCATCGAGGCGTTCGCGCACGCCGGGACCTAGCGGCTGCTCCGGCCGCACGATGATCTCTTGCGTCGGCAGGCCGCTCGCCGCCGATACGACGCGCCGCGCCTCGCGCGCGGGATCTTGGATGCCGGCGGCCGTAAGCGCTCGCTGCGCGATCCGCACAGCTTCTCCCAGAGAAACGGCGGTCTCAGGAGGCATTGCGTTCGAGGTCGGCAAGCTGGCTCGCCTGATAGTCCATGGTCAGAGCGTCGATCATTTCATCGAGCGCCGAGCCCTCCAGCACCGCATCCAGCTTGTGCAGCGTCAGATTGATGCGGTGATCGGTGACGCGGCCCTGCGGAAAGTTGTACGTGCGGATGCGCTGCGAGCGGTCGCCCGATCCGACCTGCCCTTTGCGGGCCTCGGCCCGCGCGCTGTCCACCTTTTCCCGCTCCAGCTCGTATACGCGCGAGCGCAGCACCTGCATGGCGAGACGCCGGTTCTGGTGTTGCGACTTCTCCGCCGAGACGACGATAATGCCCGTCGGCAAGTGGGTCATGCGCACTGCGGAGTCGGTTTTGTTGACGTGCTGGCCGCCTGCGCCGCCCGCACGCATCGTATCGATGCGGATGTCCTCGGGGCGGATGTCGATGTCGATATCCTCGGCCTCGGGCAGCACCGCCACGGTCGCCGCCGAGGTGTGGATACGCCCCCCGGTTTCCGTCTCGGGGATGCGCTGCACACGGTGTACGCCGGATTCGAACTTCAGCTTGGCGAAAACGCCTTCGCCAGAGACCGAGGCGACGATTTCCTTGTAGCCGCCGAGGTCGTTCTCCGAGATCGAGATGATCTCGACCTTCCAGCCGTGCAGCTCCGCATAGCGCGAGTACATGCGGAAAAGGTCTGCCGCGAAGAGCGCCGCCTCGTCACCACCCGTGCCCGCGCGAACTTCGAGAATGGCGCTGCGCTCGTCGGCGGCGTCCTTCGGCAGGAGCTGGATCTTCAGCTGCTGCTCGAGCGCTTCCACCCGCGGCTCGAGCGCTTCGAGGTCGGCGCGCGCGAGTGCCGCCATCTCCCGGTCTGGCCCGGCATCCGCGATCAGCGCGTTGAGGTCGGCCCGCTCCCTTTCCGCGGCCCGCAGCGCTTCGATGGTCTCCACCACCGGATTGAGCGCTGCGAATTCCTTCGTCAGCTTGGCGTACGCCGCCTGGTTGACCCCGGCATTCAGCTCCGCCTGAATCGCGGCCCAGCGCCCGATCATCTTATCGAGCTTTTCCTGCGGGATGCCGGCCATTGCTGTCTTGGAGCTCGCAGATGTTGGAGGGAAAGCCAGCAGCGCCCCAGGGGCGCGCCGGTGCAGCTTTCAGCTTGGGAGATAGTAGGTACCGCGCTTCAGCGCGCCGCATCTAATCCGATTGGGCGGCCGTCTGCAATTTGTCGCTTCGCCGGGTGCGCGGGTCGGGTACGTCGATCCAGCGCAGGCCATCGCGCACCGGGGCAAATTGGACGATCACATAATTCTGCGCACCGCGGACAATGCGCTTCATGGAGGGGGGAAGCTGCGAGACCGCCGCCTCCAGCACCGCCGTCTGGGTGATGAGCAGGATCATCGCCACGCCCATGGTGACGGTGAACAGCGCCATGCCCGGCCGGCCGGCGTGCTCGTTAACCACATCGCGTACGTTCCGCGCCGCCGCGGCCGCACGCCGTCCGCCACCGCCGAGAGCTCGGAGCGCCGCGCGCCCCCCACCGCCACCCATGGCCTTGAAGGCCGCGCGTCCCCCACCGCCCTTCAAAGCCTTGAGCAGCGGAGCGCCCTGACGGCTGAGGTTCGGCAGCCGCGCTCGCCGCGGCGCGGCCGGTACCGGCGCGCGCGGCATGGCGACGAAAATCTGCTCCAGAGAATAAAGAACGGGGCGCGGATCGAGACCGGCAAAGCCGGCATAGGTGCGCACGATGCGGCACGTCTCTGGCCACGGCGGCAGAGCCGAAACCCGGCCCGCTTCCAGCGCTGCAACGATGTCGACGCGTGTCGATAGCGCTTGCGCGGCTTGCACCGGCGAAAGTTGCAGCGCTGAGCGCAGCTCGTGGAAGAAGCGGGCCACCTCGGCAGCGATTTGCTGCACCGGCGCGGGAGTTTGCGCGGCTTGATTTTGCGCTATCGGATTGGGCGCTTGCGCAGGCGCGTGCCGCGCACCCTGATACGGATGCGCAGCGGAATAGGGTCTTGCCGGCTCATAGCTCTTACGCATGACCAACGCCACTTACAAACGGAACGGGAAGTTCCCCCAAGGGCACCTATCGTCCGATGAAAGCGGGCGCTTGTCAAAGCCGAACGCAACGGCCGCTAGACGTCGATACCGTCCGATTTTGCAAGGCTATCGAGCTGCTCGCGGATGTTGACAGTGCCATTCTCGACCAGCTCATCCACAAGTTTCGCTGCGCGCCCTGCGTTCAATCCCAGGATCATGGACTTGACCGGGCCAATGGAAGCGGGCGCCATCGATAGTGAGCGGAAGCCGAGCGCGATGAGCGCCATCGCCTCGATGGGCCGGCCGGCCATCTCACCGCACAGCGTGACAGGCACGCCGTGCCGCCTGGCCGACTGCACGAGCGATCGCAGCGCCCGCAACGGTGCCGGAGCGAGCGAGTCGTAACGGCTGCCCACGCGCGCATTCGTGCGATCTGCCGCATACATGAACTGCATCAGATCGTTGCTGCCGACGGAGACGAAATCGACCTTCGGCATCAGCGCGTCCAGCTCGAAGAGCAGGCACGGCACTTCGATCATGGCGCCGACGAGGACCTTCTTCGGCGCCTCGTGTCCCTTGGCATCCATGATCGCGCGCTCTTTGTCGATGAGCACGCGCACCAGGTCCATTTCCCTGGCCATCGAGACCATGGGGATCATCACCCGCAGCTCCTGGCCAGCGGCGGCGCGCAGCAAAGCGCGCACCTGCGTGCGCAGCAGTGCGGGACGGTCGAGCCCCATGCGCACCGCACGCCACCCCATGGCGGGGTTTTCCTCCTTCGGCTGGCGCAGATAGTGCAGCACCTTGTCGCCGCCGATGTCGAGCGTGCGGAACACCACCGGCTTGCCATCCGCGCGCGCGAGAATGGCGCTGTAGGAATCGGCCTGCCGCTGCACCTTCGGCAGCGTATTCGACAGCATGAACAGGAGCTCGGTGCGGAACAGCCCGACGCCGTCGGCGCCCGAATCCTGCAAATGCGGCATGTCGACGATGAGACCTGCATTGATGTGCAGATCGACCTTCACGCCGTCGCTCGTCACCGCCGGCACATCCCGCAGCGCGCGATACTGGCGCTGCCGCCGGGCGAGGAAGCGCACCTTGTCGGAATAGGCGGAGATGACATCCGTCGATGGCCGCAGATGCACCTCGCCGGTCATCGCGTCGACGATCGCCGCGTCGCCCGCGTTCACCCGCTCGACGATGCCACGCGCCTGACCGACCGCGGCGATGCCCAGCGCCTTGGCGACGATGGCGACATGGCTCTGACCGCTCCCGTCCTCCACGATGAGGCCGCGCAGACGGCGCCGGTCGTAATCCAGAAGCTCCGCAGGCCCCATGGTCCGCGCGACCAGGATCGTGTCGGGCGGCAGCGCGGATGGAGCATCGGCGCTCGTAATGCGCCCGGCCAGGATACGCAGCAGCCGGTCCGACAGATCGTCGAGATCGCGCTGGCGCTCACGCCAATAGGCATCGTTCTGGCGCAGCATGCGCGCGCGAGTGGAGTTCTGCACGCGCTCGACGGCAGCCTCCGCCGTGAGGCCGCCCTCCACGGCTTCGCGCAGACGCCGCTCCCAGCCCTTGTCGTGGGCGAACATCCGGTAGGCTTCGAGCACGTCTCGGTGCTCGCCGGCCCCCGACAGATGCTCGTGGTCGAACATCTCGTCGAGCGAAGACCGCAGAGCCGAGATCGCGATCTCGAGCCGCGTCAGCTCGGCCGCTGGATCCTCCGCCATCAGGTGTGTGACGACGATGCGCGGCTCGTGCAGCACGACATGCCCGAGCGCGATGCCCTCGGCCATCTGCTCGCCCGGGATAACGGCCGACAGCGAGCGTTCGAGCTCGATGGCCGTGCCCGCGCCCGCGACGGCGCCGGTAACGAGATGCTCGGCAACGACCATCGCCGTCGCCTGCAGCACCTCGACGTCCTCGTCGGAATATTCCTTCTGCGTGCGGTTCTGCACGACGAGCACGCCGAGCACCTGGCCCGAGCGGCCGATCGGAACCGCCAGCAGCGAATGGTAGATCTCCTCCCCCGTTTCCGGGCGATAGGAGAATGCCGGATGGCTCGAGGCCTCGGGCTCGTTGACGGTGACGTTGAGCTCCGCGCACCGCCCGACGAGGCCCTCGCCGCGGTTCATGCGTACCACGTGCACGGCTTTGGGGTTGAGGCCCTCGGTGGCGAACAGCTCCAGTGAGCCGTCCTGCCGCTTGAGGTAGATCGAGCAGACCTCCGCGACCATCACGCCGGCGATCTGCTTGACGATCTTGTCGAGACGCTCCTGGCCGTCGCCCGGTTCGGACATGATCTCGCGCAGACGCCGCATGATCACACGCAGCGCCGGCTCGGCTGTCATCACTCGTGGCTCGTCACCTCGCCTTTGCATTGGTCGTGCCACCCGGGTGGGAGCCGCCGGAGGGCGGCTTCAGTGCTCGACCGTGCGCGGGACTTTCGCGCTCAGTCTGCGTCGAGACCATAAATAGAGTGCAGTGTCCTCACGGCAAGCTCGGCATATGCCGCGTCAATCAGGACGCTGATTTTGATCTCAGATGTGGTAATCGCCAGAATATTGATGCCCTTGCTCGACAGGGCTTTGAACATCATCGCGGCGACACCGGCATGGCTTCGCATGCCGATGCCGATGACGGAGATTTTGGCGACGTCCGCCGAGCTCTGCACTTCGAACTCGCCGATCTCCGATTTCGCCGCTTTCAATGTTTCCAGCGTGCGCGGCAGCTCGGTCGCCTGCACGGTAAAGGTCATGTCGGTGTGTTTGCCATCCGGCGTGACGCTCTGGATGATCATGTCCACGTTGATGTTGGCATCGGCCAGCGGACCGAAGATGCGCGCAGCGACACCCGGCTTGTCCTCGACCTTGATGAGCGTCACCTTGGCCTCGTCCTTGACGTAGGCAATGCCGCTGACGACCTGCGTTTCCACGATCTCATCCTCATCGCAAACAATAGTGCCGATGTCTTCCAGGCGGCCAATCTCGACGGGCGCCATCGCCTCCGGCGCCACGAAGCTCGAAAGCACGCGCACCCGCATCCTGTTGACCATCGCAAGTTCGACGGAGCGCGTCTGCAGCACCTTGGAGCCGAGCGAGGCCATCTCCAGCATTTCCTCGTACGACACCTTCGGCAGGCGCTTCGCCTTCGGCACGATGCGTGGATCGGTGGTGTAGACACCGTCGACGTCGGTGTAGATGTCGCATACATCGGCCTTGAGCGCGACGGCCATGGCAACCGCACTCGTATCCGATCCGCCGCGCCCCAGCGTGGCGATGCGCTGGCGCTCGGGCTCGATCCCCTGGAACCCGGTGACGACCGCAACCTCGCCCTCGTCGAAGCGGCGGCGCAGCTCCGAGCCGTCGACGCCGACGATGCGCGCCGAACCGTGGGCGGCACTGGTCGTGATCGGGATCTGCCAGCCCTGCCAGGAACGCGCCTGCAGCCCCATGGATTGCAGCACGATGGCGAGGAGACCCGCCGTCACCTGCTCGCCGGTGGCAACGACGGCATCGTATTCGCGCGCATCGTGCAGCACGGAAGCTTCGCGCACGTAGGCGACGAGCTGATTGGTGACCCCCGCCATGGCGGAGACGACCACGCAGACCTTGTTGCCCGCGTCGACCTCACGCTTGACGTGTCGCGCCACATTGCGGATGCGCTCGACGTTGGCGACGGAGGTGCCGCCGAACTTCATCACAACAACAGCCATCGCGCTTCCCCGCCGTGCGGCCTTCGCTACAGGTTGGTAGGATTGGACATTTCGTGGCGCCGGACGCACGGATGCGCGGCCGGTCCATTCGGCGCAAACAGCCTGGGGCAAGCAGGAATCCCGTTTACGCGGCGTTCTCTTAACGACATCCCACGGTTATCGCAATATCCCGCGCCTTGACATTCTGTTTCCCACCCTACGGTATCTGCCCATGCAGACCGACCCGCAGACCGGCCCGGCAGAGGGCCCCCCACCGCCGGCCAATCTCGATCCGGCCGAGGTGGAACGTTTTGGCCGCCTCGCCGCCGAATGGTGGGATGCGAACGGCAAACTGCGCCCGTTGCATAACCAAGGCCCCGCACGGCTCGGCTTCGTTCGCGAGCACCTCGTGCGCCATTTCGCCCGTTCCGCAGAGCGGCTGAAACCTCTGACCGGTCTCAGAATCGTCGATGTCGGCTGCGGCGGGGGCCTCGTCTCGGAGCCGCTGGCCCGTCTCGGTGCGGAAGTCACCGGCATCGATCCCACCGAGGATTCCATCGCCGTCGCGCGCCGGCACGCCGAGGCCCAGGGCCTCGCCATCGACTATCGCACGACCTCGGTTGAGCGGCTTCTGGCCGACGGGGCACGCTTCGATGCCGCCGTCTGCATGGAAGTGATCGAGCATGTCCCTGACCCGGCCGCCTTCGTGCGCGGCCTCGGTGGGATCGTGCGCCCGGGCGGGCTCGTCATCATGTCCACCCTCAACCGCACGTGGAAATCCTACGGCCTCGCCATCCTCGCCGCCGAATACGTCCTCGGCTGGCTGCCCCGCGGCACCCACGACTGGAACCGCTTCGTGACCCCGGAGGAGCTTGGCCGCTTCCTCGGCGACGCCGGCTGCGGCCGCCCCGAGTTCTCCGGCATTATCTATGATGTCATGTCGGATACCTGGCGCCTCAGCCCGGACACCGGCGTGAACTACATCGCTGCCGCCCCGCGACTGCCCGGCTGAAGCTCACGAAAAGCCGCCCAACGGACCCGCAACAGCGGCCGGCTCGGGTTGCAAGGGCATCGCGCGGAACAGAGAAACCTTAGCCCGCGTTCCATAATGGGACGACAAGGCTAATGAGCTTTCGGAGCGGAGCGATGCATCCTTCTGATAGGAATACATCATTTTGCAAAACGTGGATGCTGGCAATGGTGCTTGGCGCCGCCGTCGCGTGCGCTGGCTGCCAGTCGCCGATGTATTCCGGGATGCCAGAGGACGACTTCAGCCGCGGCACGGCTCCAACCTACGCTCCGGGCACATATGAGCCGCCCTATCAGGTCGGCGGCCAAGCCGCCGAAGAGCAGGAGGAAGACGAAGTCGCCCCGCCTGTCCAGGCTGAAGTGGAGCAAAAATACCAATATCGCGGCGGCCGCGATCCGGTGACGGGGCGTGCCAAAACCCAGATGTGAGCTTTCTGTCCCGCTACCGCCTGACGCGCACCGAGCCTTTTACGGCCCCTGCGCCACCTGCGGCTCAGCCTTAGCGCCGGCCGGAACGTTCGCCGCCAGGAACCGGTCGAGGCTTTCACCCCAAAGATCCCAGCCCGCGCGATCGTCCGCGATGGCGTGTCCTTCGTGGCCATAGGCCCCCAGCGGCACGTACTCGACGCCACCGCCGCCCGCCTTCCAGGCCGCAGCCATCTGCGCGGCAAGCTTCGGTCCGAAATAGCTGTCGTTCTGCGCGTAGAGCCAGAGGGTCGGTGCGCGTGCCGTGTGCGCATATCGACCTGCCGCCTCGATGAGCTCGGATTCACCGCACACCGCGCCGTTGCGGCCCCACGCGTGCCCGCCCCGCCCTCCGGCGAAATTGACAACCGCAGCAACGAGATCCGGACGCGAGCCGGCAAGCGCCAGCGATGCCCAGCCGCCCGTCGAGATGCCCGCAACGACAATGCGCGCCGGATCTACGAACGGTTGCTGCGCCATGTAGGAGACCGCCGCGCCGACATCCTCCGCAGCGATGAGACCGGAACGGTAATGATGCGGGCTCGTGCAGTCGCCGATCGCCTCGACGAGATCGCCGCCCGTCGCGCCGTGGCCGCGCCGCTGCGGCAGCACGACGGCGTAGCCCCGCTCCACGAACCAGCGCGATAGCCAATAATAAACCGGCATGGAAACCGAAACGCGGTTCGCTTCCGACGTGCCGTGATTGATGACCACGAGCGGGAGGCGCGCGTTCCCGCTGTCCGCAGGACGGAACACCGTTGCCCGCTGCGCAATGGCCGGATCACCGCTGGGCAGCAGCCAGAACTGCTCGCGCATGCGCTGACCTTCAGGACCGAAGGGGCCGAAGATCGAGCCGACGGTCGCATTCGGATCGGCACGTAGCGGCCCGCCGCCCAACGTGAGCACCGGTAGCGCCAGCACAAAGACCGCTACAAAACGTGCCGCGCGCCACCAGATGGCGCACGCCCTTGCGAAAATCCCAGGCAACAGTCCCCTCCTTCGGCAGCGCCAGGCGCAGAAGGTGCCGGCGCGCGGAGGGGAGTATCAACGAAATCCTGTGGCAACGTCGAGGCTAAGATTGGCGCAGTTTTTCAATTCGTTATGCGCATTGTGATGGAAAGCCCGCGGGCACACGCTATTCCGCGCTTCGCACCCGCTCCACCTGGATCGTAAATTAACGCTGCGCGTCTCGCCCACGGCGGCGCCGGCCCGCGACCAATGTGCTTTCGAACGAGATCGGGTCACTCGCCGGAAAAGTCTGCTCCAGCGCCTCGTCGAGCTCGGCGTCCTCTGCGGCCCTCTTCTCAGCCTCTTCATCGTGGAACTGCGTATGCCCCGGCATGCGCTCCGGCGTCGCCGGATTTTGCCCAGGGATATGGCCCGGCTCCAGCGGATCGGGCATTGCCGTCTTCTTCTCGGTATCCTTGCGCGCCATGTTCACCTCACTCGCACTCTTCCTGAAAGGCGGCAGCGGGTGGATTTGTTCCCTGTAGGATACCGCGACAGCCTGCGTCAGCGTCACCGGGCCGGCTTGTGGCAGGGCGGCATCATCGGGCATCGCTGTGTGCCCGCCCCAGGAACGCCAATGGGTTAACGCGAATTATCCGCATTCTGCGAATAGCTGGGTTGGGATGGATATCCGCGTAGATTGACAAGCGCCCACGCTCAAAACACATCTCGTGCAGCTTGTGCAGCTTGTGCAGCTTGCGCACACCGTAACCAGCTCCCAACAATCGTGACCAGGTAGCCTCGATGACCGTTAGCCGAAGGGAACTTCTTGCGACCGGAGGACCATGGGCCCTCATGCTCACTATCGCGGGCATCGCGCCGCTCCGCGCCGCCGCCCCACCGGCCTTCCGCTTGGGAGACGCCCTGCCCTTCAGCTTCGAGGAGCTGCGCACGCGCGCAAAGGAGCTCGCGGCTAAACCATATGTCACGCCGGCCCCGCCCCCCGAGATCGTTGCGCACGTCGACTTCGACGCCGCACAGAAAATCCGCTTCCGTGCCGATCGCGCACTCTGGCCATCGGGCCCCGGCACATTCCCCGTGCGGCTCTTCCACGTGGACAAATACAATTCGCTCCCTGTCCGCATCAACGAGCTGAGCGATGGCAAGGCCCGCGAGATCGTCTATTCCGCCGATAGCTTCGACTACAAAGATCCCGCATTCGCCAGCAAGTTGCCCGCGGATCTCGGCTACTCCGGCTTTCGCATCATGAACGGCCGCGGCCAGGAGACGGACTGGCTCGCGTTCCAGGGCGCCAGCTATTTCCGCTCCTCCGGCGAGGATGACCAGTACGGCGCCTCCGCACGGGGCATCGCGATCAACACGGCGATGCCCGAGCCTGAGGAATTTCCACGCTTCGTCGAGTTCTGGCTCGAGGAGCAGTCGGACGACAAAGCTTCGATCGTCGTCTATGCGCTGCTCGATGGTCCCAGCATCACCGGCGCCTACCGCTTCGAAGCCAGCAAGGGCCGCGTACCCATCATCGACGTCACCGCCGATCTCTTTGCGCGCACCGATATCGACCGCGTCGGCATCGCCCCGCTCACCAGCATGTTCTGGTACGGCGAGAACGACCGCCGCTACGCCACCGACTGGCGCCCTGAAATCCACGACAGCGACGGCCTCGCCCTGTGGACCGGCACCGGCGAGCACATCTGGCGCCCGCTCACCAACTCCCCGCAGGTGCGCACCAATTCTTTCCTCGACGCTTCGCCCAAGGGCTTCGGCCTGATGCAGCGCGACCGCGACTTCGCCGAATACCAGGACGACGGCGCATTCTATAATCGGCGCCCGGGCATCTGGGTCGAGCCGCGGGGAGACTGGGGCGAAGGCGCAGTGCAGCTCGTCGAGATCCCGACCGATGACGAGATCCATGACAACATCGTTGCCTACTGGGTGCCGAAAGCGCCGGTGAAGGCGGGCGATGAGCTGCGCTACGCCTACAAGCTCCACTGGGCCAACGACGAGCCCAATCCGCCGGTCAACATCGGCCGCGTCGTCGCGACATACACGGGAGCAGGCGGCGTTCCCGGGGCCCGCAAGCAGGAAGACGTCAACAAGCGCAAGTTCGTCATCGACTTCGTCGGCGGTCCGCTCGCCACCATGGAGCAGCGCTTCGACGTGACGCCGGTGATCTCCCACTCCCGCGGGCGCGTCGACAACGCCTACGTGATCAAGGTGGTCGGCACCGATCGCTGGCGTGCACTGTTCGATCTCGCAACAGAAGGCGACCAGCCCGTCGATCTGCGGTGCTACCTGCGGCTCGGTGACGAGACGCTCTCCGAGACCTGGCTCTATCAGTGGGTACCGACAGCCTAAGCCGCGTTGTCCGGCGGCAGAATGGTTAGAGGTACGGCGAGCTGCGCGTAGGCGCGGACGGCGCATCCGCATTTTCCGGAGGCCTCTGGAGCGCACGACTTCGCAAGGTTAGTCACGCGTTGAGCAATTAGCCGAGCGGCCGTCGCGCCACATGAAAAAATATCAAATAATCCATCGGCATGGGAGAGGAACGCACGGAGCCCCGCGCCCGTTTACGCCTCCAGCTAATTCCGTACAGCGGCAGGAGCGAACCATCCCATGATCGACGGATTTCACTGGACTCGCGCGCTATCGAAGCAGCTGCGCTTCCTTTGTGAGGAAGTCGCACTGCTACCCGTGCCACAGCGCCTCAAGGCTCTCGCCGAGGCCGCGGACCGCATGCTCGCCACGCAAACCAGCCCGGATGCTGCTTTACCCACGCGCCCGCATGGCTACGCCGGAGCATCAGCCCGGATGCTTCCGGCAACCGTTGGCGTCATCGAGCTGCGGACCGACGAGCACGTAGCCCTGGTGCATTCCTGCAGCATCGAGGCCGATGCTGCATTGCGGAACCAAGAACCCGCAAGCGGCGTTGTGCCGCCGAAAGGAATAAGCCGATGACCTCAGTGCTGATCTGCGAGGACGACGCTCTTCTCGCCGCGGACCTCGCCATGAGCGTGGAAGACGCCGGCCACCGCGTGATTGGCGTCTGCGCCAACGCGCACGACGCGTTGAAGGCAGCAAGCTACGATCTGCCGGATGTCGCATTCGTCGACCTCGAGCTTGCCGATGGACGCACCGGCAACGTCATCGCTCAGTCGCTTTACGCCATGGGCGTGAAGGTCGTCGTGCTCTCCGGACATCCGAACATCGGCGTGGGCCTCGGCACCACCCCCCACACCTATGCAGCCAAGCCCACGAGCCCCGACATGGTTGCAAGCCTCCTCAATCCCCCCGCTCGCCGTCGCCCGGCTCGCCGCGTCGACGCTCAAACCGACCGTATTTGCTGACCAGCGGCAGCGCTGGACCAGACGGCCCTGCGCTGCCGGTCAGCAAGTGAGTTGCGTCGTGAAACGGAGATGCGGGTGCGCACCTATCGTCGCGCTGGCATCTCCGTTCGCGCCGTATCGAGGTGCGCATCGCGCAAGGCCGGAAACAGCTTTGCCCACACCGCCGTGAGCATGATCGATCCGACGCCGCCGAAGATCGCCGCGCCGACGGGACCGAGAAAGCGCGCGACGACGCCGCTTTCGAACTCCCCGAGCTCGTTCGACGCACTGATGAAGAGGCTCGACACGGCGGTGACGCGTCCCCGCATCGGATCGGGCGTGACGATCTGAATGAGCGTCTGGCGCACGAATACGGATACGGCATCGGCGGCCCCCAGCGCCGCAAGCGCCAGCATCGACAGCCACACCCACGCCGACAGCGCAAAAAGGATTGTCGCCGCGCCATAGCCGGCGACCGACACGAGCATCCAGAACCCTGCGTTGCGCTGGATCGGACGCGTGCTGAGCGCGAACGCCATCAGGCCTCCGCCGATCGCGGGGCCCGAACGCAGCAGACCGAAACCATCGGGTCCGATGTGCAGCACGTCGCGGGCAAACACGGGCAATAGCGCCGTGACACCGCCGAGCAGCACCGCGAAGAGGTCGAGCGAAATCGCACCGAACACGATCTTGTTCGACCACACGTACGAGAGCCCCTCGGCGATGAGCTGCAAGCGCCGCCCGCCCTGATGCTCCGGCTTCGTATTGCCGCCGATGAACCACACCGCCACGGTGGCACACGCATAGAGCGCGGCCGCAGCGCCATAGGAGATCGGCACGGAGATCGCGGACAGCACGCCGCCGAGCCACGGCCCGAGGACCATGCCCATCTGCATGCCGAGGGTGTTCCACCCGATGGCGCGCGGCAGGACTTCACGCGGCACCAGCATGGGCCCGAGCGAGGCGCCGGCCGGCATCGTAAAGGCGCGCGCAACGCCGAACAGCCCGGCGACGGCGAAGATAGCAAAGAGGCTCGGATGATCGGCGCTGGCGTTCGTGGCGAGGCTCGCCGAGCAGAAGAACTGCAGCAGGCAGCACGCGATGAGAATCTTGCGCCGGTCGTATCGATCGGCGGTCTCGCCCGCCAGCAGCACGAACGCGAGCATCGGCACGAACTGCACCAAGCCGATCATGCCGACGAGGAACGAGGAATACTCGACCGAATGATCGACGCGCGCGATGGAGTAGACCTGCCAGCCGAGCGTCACGCTCTGCGTCAGCATCGCGATGGTCGAGAGAAGACGCCCGGTCAGAAGCAGGCTGAAATCCGGATACCGCCGGAACGGGTGCTCGATGGCTAGGCTCATGCTCTGTGTTCGACACGGCTCCGCGCCTCGCCGCCCCGTGTCAGGGAGCGGCAGGCTCGCGCCCTTCTATTGCAGGGCGCGGCGGCGGTCGATATGGGCCTTCGTCGCTACATTAATGTTTCCCGCGGGCAACATATCCGGCTGGGCGAGGCGGCTCGGACGCTAAGCGTGAGCCTCGAAGGCCAGCTCGCACTACCCTAGACCATGATCGCTTCGGACCCCTACCAGTCCGAAGCGTGAATCATCGGTCCAATCAAACCAGACCATGATCGCTTCGGACTCTACCAGTCCGCAGCGTCGATCATCGGTCTAATCAAGGGCGAAAGTGCTTCCGGAAAAGTGGGCACCGGTTTTCCGATGAGAAGCACGGTAGATGGAGAGTGCTTCCGGAAAAGTGGGAACCGGTTTTCCGATGAGAAGCACGGTAGATGGAGAGTGCTTCCGGAAAAGTGGACACCGGTTTTCCGATAGAAGCACGACCAAACAATGGTCTAGAGCCGTTCTGCGTTTCCACCTAAACCGAAACGGCTCTAGATGCGTTGGAGCGCGCCACCTTGTGGCAGCGCGCTCCGGGGGTTTCGAGGGTAGGAGCCTCGAATTTCAAGCTGCGCCCGCGCCAGGCGCCGGGGACGGTCGGTCGGCCAGCAGCGCGAACCGCACGCCGCCGTACACGGCAAGGCCGGCGTCACAACTATCGGGCAGAAGCCGCGCACCGACCGGCGATCCAGGCAATGCCATCGCCAGCCGACTGTCGGTGTGCCCATCCGCACTTTCCATCACCAAGTCGTGCCCGCCTTGACCACGTATGTACGCCCCGGCAAGGGATAGGCATTGTACGTGCCGTAGGCTGACGTACTGGCGACAGCATAGTCGAAGTACTCGACGTCCGTGAGATTGGCTACTCCGGCCGACCAGAAGAACTGATCGAACTGCCCACCGACACGCACATCTACTGTGGTGTATGACCCGATCATCGGCTGGAAGTTCTGCTGGTCGTTGTCCATGCGACGATCACCGACATATCGCACCACGGTATCGAGCGTCAGCCATTTGTCGACGATGTCCCATGAGACACCCACGTTGCCCGTCCAGCGCGATACCAGCGGCACCTGGTTGCCGGCGTTCGGTCCCTCCCGGAATATCGCGTCTGTATAGGTGAGATTTCCGCTGAGACGGACGTTCTTCATCACTTGCCAGCTTGCGATCGTTTCCACACCGCGCCGGCGTGTGGGATCCAAATTCAAATTGATGAAGTTCACGGGATCGTAGTGCAGCTCGTCCGTCAGGCGCATGTCGTAATAGCTGGACTGGATTTGGAACTGACCAAATCCCAGCCTGATGCCTGCTTCCCAATCGTGAGAGGTCTGGGTTCGCACGGCATAGTTCGGCGAGTTCGGCCATGGCGTGGAGCCGATGCGCTCATCGACATTCGGCACCCTGAAGCTGCGCGCCGCGCGACCGAACACTGTCAGCTCGCGCGTAACCTCCTGCTCGGCCCCCAGATGCCATGCGTAGTTTGTCTCGCTCGCATTCAGCGGCTGATCGAACAGACTGAGCGTATCGTCTGCGCGGGTCTTGTTGCGCTGGATGCGCCCGCCGGCGGACAACGATGTCGACGGCAGCAGGTTCACCGTCTGCTGCCAATAACCGGCAACCGATGACTGTTCGGCCTGATACACGTTGAAAGTTGCGACGCCCTTGGCGGGCCCTCGGCCGGATTCATATTCCGTGTCGAAGACATCGATGCCCGCTATCGCCCGTGACGGCAACCCCAGGAAAGGCGTCGTTATGTTCACGCGCGGTGTGAGGGATTTGGTGGTGAGCTCGCTTTCGACAAAATACGTGCCGCCGAAGCCCGCCAACTGTTCCTTTCCTCGTATGCCGCCGTCAACGACGAGTTCGACACCGGGATTGACGAAATACGTGAAGCCAACCGTACCGCGCGCCTCCTGTTTGTCTCCGAAGTCGAGGGGCGAACTCGTGCCGCGGCGATCGGTGATGAGCTGGTTGATGCCATTGGCAGGATCGACTCTGCGAGCCCCTGGGTAGTTCAGCTCCTGATCTTCAGCGGCAACATTGATGTAGAAACTACCGCGCGCAAACGTCCAGCGAAGATCGGCGACTGCAGATTTCTGCTGCAGTTCGCTGTTCGTGCGGTAGCCATCCGATTCAATGGCATCGACGTTGACGAAGGCGGAGAAGGGTCCAGACGATCCGCTAGCGGTTATGTTGCCGAGCCTGGTCTGGAACGAGCCGATGCCGGCCTCTACGCGCCCTTGATTGGGCAGCCCCGCACCATGGCGCGTCACAATATTGACGACACCGCCGACCGCTCCATCGCCGTATAGCACAGCGCCTGAGTTTCCGCGCGTAATCTCGATACGCTCGATAGAGTCCTTGGCGATCTTGGAGAGGTCGAAACCTTCCGAGTCCCAGTCATTCACTCTCCGCCCGTCTATCAAGACGAGCGTATTGGAGGTGCTCGCGGCACCGAAACCGCGCATATCGATTTTAGTCCCGACGCCGTTGACGCCTCCGTAGACGCTGGTTGTCTGTATCCCGGCCTCTCGCGCGATAATGTCAGGAAGCGTCACCTGGGGCGCTCGCTCGATCTGCTCGCGTGTGATCACCGTCGTCGAAGCGCCGGTGAGTCCGCCGCCGTTCGAGACTTGATCGCCAAGACCGGCGTTCGCCGCGCCACCGGCCCCAGCCTCCCCTTTAGCAGCGGCATTCGCCGTCCCGCTCAGGCGTGTGTTCGTCGGGTCGGATTTCTTTTTGACTGTCTTCTTCTTTGCGGTGGTCTCGACCTCGAGCGGCGGTAGCTCGCTGGTCACGGGCTCGGAGGCCGACTGGGCCGTGGCGCCTGTTGCGCTCGCCAATGCAATGGCCGACACCGTCAACGCGAGCACGCTCGCATGAAAAGTTTGAGCGGAAATACGCTCCAACAAACGCATATACACAGATAGCCCCCCGTTACGCAGACTGACCTCAGGGGAAGCTCGACATCACGCACGAATACTACAACGCATTGAGACGATGCCGCTCGACGCCCAACGCCTAACTGGGGCGAGGATCGCGAACCGGTCTCAATCGATTAGTGTCGGAAAATGACACCGTAGACTGACATGCCTGACGTAGCCCCTCTCGGTTGCACACATCAGTCGCCACTACGGTTTTCCGTTCCACCAAGCGTCCCGCATGGAGGATGGGCGACTTGCGGCGGCAGGTCTCCTGGCTCGCGGCTCGAGCGTTTCTCTCCGACCTTCCCGGTGGCCCAACGCGAGCCGCCAGTGGCATATGCGGAAGAAACTTGCCGCTTACAGTTGCGGGAGCAGCCACGGTCTTGGCGCCTCGCGCCTCACCGTGTTCCCATTTTCATCGGTTGTGCACATAGCGTCCACAACCGAAACCGTCGCGCCTTTAGAGCGCCCGAACGCCGTCACGATGTCAACGCGAAAGCCGCGGCCCCGTCCGCGATGGGCGCGAGTGGTACCGTTCTACAACACCCGGGCGATCCGCCCACGTTCGCGCATTTTGTGACCGCTAGACCAGCCAGCAGGGCGCCCCCTGGATAAAACGGCCACCATCCAGCACACGGATCCCGATCAATTACCGCCAGCCCGATGGGGCGCTCTGGAGCTTGGGATAGATCACCGTCCTGTCAGACTGAACGACAGCACCAGCGGTGAGCGTAGCTTGCTCCAAGCGCCCTTCTCCCATGATGTGGAACACCGTTTCACCGCTGGCGATGAGATAGTCCGCGATGATGCGGCGGTGACATCGCCACCAGACGGCCTCCGAGCACATGATCGCGCAGCGCCGCTCGTGGCCCACCCGCCGCAGATGCTCCAGCCCTTCGTGGAACGCCTCCGAGAGTGCGTAGTCCGCGTAGTTATGGAAGCTCCGGTTCGTCCAGAATCCGTTGACGTCGGCAGGCAGGCTTTTGGCTTTGCCCCGAAGACCGCCGAGAGCGGCAATGTGTTCATAGGCAACGCCAAAACCTTCGAGGGCGCGCGGAAGCGTGTCCGCGTTGAACTGCGGGTTCGCCCTCGACATCGGCATCTTTCTAACATCCGCTAAAAGCGCGATATCGGCGCCCCCGAGCAGTCCCGCAAACGCGTCCAAGCTCCGGTTGGAGTGACCGATGGTGAAGAACGGATACGTCATTTTCTACCCGGCCGGATTATAACTCCAACTCACCCTCATATGCTTCACTCCCAATTCGAGGGAACCCGCCATGCGATCGACGGTTGACCTGTCGTCGAACAGCTCATGCAATGGAGCGTGCTATGGACGATCCCCGCGAACTGGGCGTCCCCGATGAGGATGAGATCATCGTTCCTCCGGCGCCACCGGTAGATACCGACGATAACGATCTGCCCGATGCGGACGCGAGTGGCGATTCCGACGACGAGCGCCCCGACGAAAACGAGGCAGTGCCGGATAGCTGAGCCGACAACGCGCGTCGGCCCGATACGCCGATGCACATGGTGATCTATATCGCCAGCGAAGCTCACGCTCGACGCCAGGCGAATGACCTTAAATTTGCTCGGCGCCGTAATCGCGCGTCAGGCTCCATGGAGTGTTGGAATTGAGACGATGACACACGTGCCCGACGCGCGCTGGAAAGCGTTGCGGCTTGTCACCAGCTTCCGTTCGCCGTCACCCGCGCTTGCCGCTCAGCGGAAGCGGGTCTGAATGTATTCGACCGCCGACCGGCGTAGCCGGTTACGGTCCAGCTCGCCCGACTCCATCATGCCGATGATATGCCGCGCCGTGGCAAGCCGAAGCTCCTGGGTATCGTCATGAATGCAATCACAACGTTCGACCGCCGCGTCGAGAGCGCTGGCCGCAATACCGATGGCTTCGGTGTCCAGAAAATCGATTGCTTTATTCATCCGTGCGCACTCCTACTGACTAGGCGGGAGCACCGATACTCTCTCAGCCACGCGCGCCCAGGGGGTCGTTGCGCATGATGTGTACAGCGTAGCTCAGGTTAGGCCGCAGGTCGAATCGTAAGGTGGTAACACTTTATTGTTCCGGCCAATTTCTAGGTTACCCTAGCTGCCGGATAATCAGGCGTTCGCTCGGCCGCCAGTGTCCGCTCTGCCCGCCAAACATGAACGACGGCGACCTTAATGGGCAAGGGCAGGTTAGCCCATGCCTCACTTCCGGCGAACACTTCCAGGGGAATTTTACGTAACGGCGCGATGCCGTTCGGCTGACGACGCGACATGCGTCGATAACAACCGACACACGGAAAGGGTTGCGGCGCGGCGAGTTCCGCTTTCCGGGTAGACGCGGAGCCAGTGACGTCACTTGGGCCGCGTCCGGCTGGTGATGCATCGAACGACGACGCAAGGCGTCTCAGCATGCTGACGTCAGTAGCTCACGTCACACCTTTTTGCGGCACGGAAGTCCTCTGCGCTTTCAGCGCGTATACTGCGCATCGGTCACCTTCTCGAGCCAGTCGACCGTCTTGCCATCGACAGCTTCCTGCATGGCGATATGGGTCATCGCATTTGACGGCGTCGCACCGTGCCAATGCTTGAGGCCCGGCGGAAACCAAATCACATCACCCGGCCTCACTTCCTCAATCGGCCCGCCCTCACGCTGCACCCAGCCCGTGCCAGAGACGATGATCAGCGTTTGGCCCAGCGGATGCGTATGCCAGGCCGTACGCGCGCCCGGCTCGAAAGTGACGCTCGCGGCGCCGACACGCGCCGGCGCAGGAGCCGTGTGCAGAGGGTCGATGCGGACCTGTCCGGTGAACCATGCCTCGGGACCTTTTTGAGAGGGCTGCGTTCCGTTTCGCTTGATTTGCATCGGGCTGATCCTTTCCTGTGGCCGTGACTGCGTTGCGCGCTTACGACGCCATTGCTTCATCCCTGAAAGACAGCGCAGGTATTCCACGCGCGTGACCGCGTACGTCAATGCCCATCCCGATGCGGTGGGCTAGCCCCAACACGCAGCACCTAAGGAAAACGCGTCCCGACCCGTTCGGCGCCGGGCCGGGACGCTGGCAGCCGACGCAACCGTCAGCCTGCGTCTGGAGCTCTGTCGGCGTCCCGGGCCTTACGCATGCTGTCGACCATGTAGGCCGTGGCGCGCTCCCAGGCTTTCCTGTTGTCGCCACGGAAATCGAACACTTTGGAGTAGGTCGTGCGCCCGCTCGCGACATCTTTGATCTCGATGTGCAGCGTGCCGATGAGGGTGGACACCTTCCACACCCAGCCGATCATCACCCAGTCGGCGCCCGCCTTGCGAGCGATGTCGAGTTCGCAGCCGTTGCAGGCGCGCAGATACGTACCGGGGTTCACCTCGGCCACGGCCTTGGCGACCGCGCCAGGGTCGACAACGTCGTAGAGCCCCGCTGCCTTGATGCGCTCGCCGGTGTACCGGGTCAGCTCCGACAGCATCTCCGCGTGGCGCGAAGCCGGCCCCACCTCGCCCGAGGTGTCGTTGATCTCGAACGGCAGGATGGCGAGCTTCGCCCGCGGCTCGGCGTTAGCGGAGCTCACGCCGGCCCACGCGATCAGCGCCGCCAGCACCAGGCCACAGATGCGTGCTAACTTTTCCATGATCGTCGTTCCTCTTTGCAGGTGTTCGGTATTTGAGGAACGCTAAGCAACGCCCATGCGTGCCAATAGGGGCCGTTACCCGCCGAAAGTCGGGCAATTTGCCCAAGGTATCCCTGCTATTCTCGAGCCATGTCCAGGACCATGACCATAACCGGCCTGCCCCGCCCAACGGACACCGCACGACCGAGGCACCGAACTATCGATCTTAAGCGTTCGCTGGTTCTGCGCATTGTCCTCGCGGCGGTTCTCTGTCTGGTAACGGTGACGATCGTCACACTCGTCGAGGCGCATCGCGACGCTAACCGGCGCGCCGCCACGACGGCCGACCTCGTCGCCCGTCAGCTGGAGCTTCAACTGCTGCGGATCAAGGCCGGCCTCGACCTGGCGCAGCGCTTTCCCGAGTGGCAGACGGTTACGGCGGCGGGTATCGGCGACGGCCAATGCGTGCGCTTCTATGCACCCAGCGGCGAGATGCAGCGCGGCGACTGCGTGGGCTTTCCGCCGGGCGCCGGCGCCGCACCCGAATGGTTCACGGCGACATCCGCCGCGCTTTTTGCATCCGATAAGGGCGTGAGCCGCGCCGTTGCCTACAAAGGCATCGATTATGGCACCGTGACCGTGACATCCGCACCGGAGGCGGTCGCCGCCCGTGTGTGGGACGCGCTCAGACAGCCGCTGCTGCTCACGTTCCTCACCGTCATCGCCGTCTCGGTCCTCGTCTACGCAGCGCTCGCCCGCGCACTGGCCCCGACTAAAGACGTTATCGCCGGACTGAACCGCATCGCCGCCGGCGATTTCAGCTATCGCCTGCCCGAGTTCTCCCTCGCCGAGCTGCAGCGCATCAGCGAGGTATCGAACCAGCTCGCCGCCAAGATCGAGGCGACGCTTGCCGAACGCGCCGATCTGTCGAAGCGGCTGATGAACACGCAGGAGGACGAGCGCCGGCACCTCGCCCGGGAGCTTCACGACGAGTTCGGTCAAAACCTCACCGCCATGGCCGCGCTCGCAGCTTCGATCGAGCACACGGCTGAGGACGAGTGCCCTGCGCTTGTTGCCGAGGCGCGCAGCCTGGCGCACATCGCTGCGGGCATGATGACGTCGCTGCGCGGCACCCTGCTCCGGTTGCGGCCCGCCGACTTCGACCGCTTCGGTCTCGTCGAAAGCTTGCGCCAGCTCATCGACATGTGGAGCCTGAGCCGCCGCCGCGAAACCCGTTTCGAGCTCGACATTCCCCCCGAAATTGCGCTGCCGGACAACGCCGCGATCCATGTTTTCCGCATTGCCCAGGAGGGACTGACCAACGCGGCAAGGCATGCCGGCGCCAGTCACGTGCGTCTCAGCGTCGAGCCGGTCGCCGGAGCCGAAGCCGAAGCCGAAGCCAGCCGGACCACCGGCATCAATCTCACCATCGAGGACGACGGCAACGGCTGTTCCACCGCCGTCGCCGACGAGACGCACGGCATGGGCCTCATGAACATGCGCGAGCGGGTGGCAGCGCTCGGGGGCTCGATCTCATTCGACGACGCCGAGGGCAAGGGACTCAAGGTGCGTGTCTTCGTCCCCGTCAACGCGGAGGATCGGGAGAGCTATGGACACGCCCGGCATTAGCGTCATGCTCGTCGACGATCACGCCGTGGTGCGCGAAGGCTACCGGCGGCTGATCGAGAAGCATAATGGTATGAAGGTCGTCGCCGAAGCCGCCGACGGAGATGCCGCGTACAAGCTATACAAAGAACTGACCCCCGACGTCGTCGTCCTCGATCTCACCATGCCGGGCCGCGGCGGCATCGAGGTCATTCGTCACCTGCGCCAGCGCGACGGGGGCGCCCGCATCCTCGTCTTCAGCATGCACCAGAACGCCGCCTACGCGCTGCAGGCATTCCAAGCCGGCGCCCGCGGCTACATCACCAAATCGAGCCCGCCCGAGTTGCTCGTCACCGCCATCCGCGACGTCGCCGCCGGCAAGAAGGCCCTGAGCCCGGACATCGGGCATGAGCTCGCCATGATGCGCATCAACCCGGAAGTCCTGGCCCCGGAAAGCCTGACGGCGCGCGAGTTCGACATCTTTCGCATGCTGGCCGAAGCCAAGTCCGTCGGCGAGATCGCCGCCACCCTCAACTTGTCGACCAAAACGGTGGCGAACTACCACTACCTCATCAAATCGAAGCTCGGCGTCTCCTCCGACATCGAGCTCGTGCACCTCGCCATGCGCCTCAAGATCATTGACGCGGACAAAATCCAGACCGGCGACTAGCCGCCATTTGCGGGGGTAAACGACCGCCATCTTCGCGCCAGCCACGTCGGCACATGCAGTCGATGTTCGATGAAGGCGGGGCCGCGTCCCCGGCCCGTCCTCAGACGAAACGGAAGACCGCCGCGGCCACGGCACATGTCCAGTAACCGCGCTGGTCTCCTTCGCCATATGCAGTCACCGACGTGCTGCCGATGATGAGGTTGCTGGTCTGATAGACCCGCTTGCGTTCGTCCCATGCGGCGTCGGGATCGAATTCGATGCCGAGCGTCGAAGCCAGCATCGAGGCTGCCAAGTCTTCGGCATAGTCACCGCTCTGTTCCGCAGTCATGCCGAACCCATGGTGCTCGGAGATGTATCCGTACATCGACGGATCGGTTGGGCGGGCTAAGCCTATGCTCGAATGGACACGCCGTCCCGGCTCGTTGGTCTCGGTGCGCGCAAGGACGGTGAAGGTGATCTCGCCGGGCAGAAGCGTGGCAACGCCCTTCTCCCGCTCGAGCTCGATACAGTGAGGCGGCAGGATCGACGAGATGGTCACGAGGTTTTGCTGCTCGATGTCGGCTTCGCGCAACGCGAGTTCGAATGCGGTGAGCCTCTCACGATGAACGCCGATACCGCGCGTCAGAAAGAAGCTTTTGGGGACGAGCTGCATTTGGCTTGGTTCCTTTCGGTCACACGACAGGGCACCCAAAGTTACACCTCGCCCGGAACTGCGCCGATACCGGAATTGCGCCGATATATGCGCGCATCGGGACGGAGCGGTCGCGCGTGGCGCGGCATGAGCTACGAAGATGCAACCTCTACGCCGCGAGCTGTGTTCCGGACACGGGACGAGCGAAGACACGCCGGTGAGCCCGCCGCAATCGGCGGCTGATCGAGCGCAGTGAATGCCAAAGCCGACGAAGGCGGCACCCCGGTGCCGGAAGCTCGAGGATTGAGATCCGCGCATTCTTGGCCCGCACCCATCGCATCGAGGATGCAATCGGCGGCCGGCCGGCCGCACGGTCAAGGCGACGGGGCTGCCTCGACGGCTATTGCGCTCGCGCGAAAGCCGACCACGCCGTCCGGACAGATGCCCTCACCATCGAGGGCAATCTGGCAATCATGTTGCAAGGGAAACAGGGCTGTATCGATGGTACCGCCTTCCCGGATCGAACGGGAGACCTCTAGATCCACAATCTAGCGCTCTAACCATCTGAGCTAAGGCGGCACTTGGGCAACATCAGCGACTTAGGCCCGCTGTCGGCGGGAAGTCAATCGCACCGGTGCCCTGCCCGCTGGCAAGCCGGAAGCGTTCCGGGAGCCGGGTGCTTCCGCACGGCCAACGCGCGTAGGAGCGGTCCAATACATCGACCGATCCCCTTAGGCAAGATCGGCGGAGCTGCCAAACCATTGCGACGCATCAAGGCGTCGGCCAGCAGCCGCCCCAGAAGACCGCGCAAGCTATAGATAGAGCGCCGCGGTAGCGGATAAAGTCCCCTTTACCCGCCGATCCCCATGGCGGGCCGACTAGCGCCCTTGGGCCTTCTGCGCCGCCTCGCTGACGAGCCGCCCCAGCACGTGGGCCTGATGGGCGAACGTCTGCATCTGCTTTTGCGCATACCGCTGCTGTATTTCCATGTATTCCTTCAAATCCCGGGCCCGCGAAAGCTCGGTAGCGAAGGAAAAGCTCGCCTGAATGTTCTGCTCGGCGAATTTGGCGATCTGCGACTGCATCTCAGCCGCACTCGATGTGACTGCGCCCTGCGACGCTGAGAGCGTCTCCTGGACCTTGCGCGCCATATCGAGGAATTGATTGTAGGCGCTACGAGCCTGCTCGACGTTGCGCTCGGCGAGTTCGCGGACCGCTTCCGGAAACTCGAACTGCGGTTTGTCGGTCATCGGGGGTCTCCTCTGGGGGCCAGGATGGTTGTCATGCCCGCTCCTGGTTTTCGGGCAGAGTGCAAATATACCGCGTTCTGCCGCCAGCGGTCGCGAAATGAGTGTGGATACCGGACGACGCGACCCCAAGCTCATGGACGTAAGCGGCTCACCACGCTAACAGGTTTTAAGCTTTGGTATTTTGCCCATGCCAGTAGACGGTCCGCGCGCATCGCTGCCTTCGGCTGCAGCCGGTCCTGAGAAGGTCCTGGCGGGCTGCCCCGATCCCGCTTGGATCATCGATCCCGCCAAGGGCAGGGTGCTCGCGGCCAACGCCGCGGGCGCTGCGCGCCTCGGTCTGCGCCCCGATGCCGCCTCGGGAACCCTCGATGCCGCCATGCCGGGCCTCGTGCGATTGCGCGCGATGATGCGCGAGCCGCTCGATGGCGGACGGCGCGAGCCGCTCGTGTTCTGGACCGCCTACGGCGCCGAAAATCTCATCTGCGACGTCGCCGCCGTTCCCGAGGATGGAGAGGCCGCGGCATCCCCTGAGCTCGTGTTGGTCAGCATCGCCTCGGGAGTGGCGAGACGGCGCCCCGAGGCTGCAACGGACGCGCCCTTGCCGTCGGCACCGGAGCAGGCGCTGCCGCCGCCGGTCGCGCCGTCCGCCGACGACGCGGCAACCATGTTGAAGATCGCGAGCGCGATCCGCAGCGGATTTGCCGGTGGCCGCGTCGAGCCCGCCGCAGACGCCGACGCTGAAACCGACGCCGCAGAGAGCGCGCCGGCTGGATCGGCGGCAACCCGCAGCCCCCATATCTCCAAGCTCGCCCATGAGTTGCGCACGCCGTTGAGCGCGATCGCCGCCGCCGCGGAGATCATGCGCGATGAGCGCTTCGGCGCCATCGGCAACGAGCGCTACCACGGTTACACCTCCGACATTCACGATAACGCCAAGCACGCGCTGGCGCTGATCAACCGCCTGCTGAGCGGCGATGACGCGGAGAAAACGCCGGGTCCGCTGGAGCCGGTCGAGATCGATCTCAACGCGGTTGCCGAAAGCTCCGTTTCAGCGCTGCGGCCCCTGGCGGAGGAGGCGGGCCTCGAGCTGGAATGCGAATTCCACGGCCAGCTTCCGAAGGTGCGCGCCGATGTAACGACCATCAAGCAGGTGCTCTTCAACCTTCTCAGCAACGCGATCAAGTTCACGCCACGCGGCGGCGACGTCCGCGTCGTCACGGGCCTCGGCTTCAACCGATCGGTTTTCATCGCCGTGCAGGATACCGGCGCCGGAATGACGGAGCAGCAGATCGAGGCCGCCCTGAAAGCACCGGTGCCCGAGCAGCCGCAGCGGAGCAAGGACGGCGGACACGGCATCGGACTGCCCCTCGCGCGCAGCCTCGCCGAGCAGAATGGCGCGCGCCTCGAGATCGACAGCGCACTCGGCGAAGGCACTGCGGTCGCCCTCGTTTTTCCACGCGACAGGGTGATCGCGCACGCTGCTGTTTCGAACTAACGACCGCCCGCGCGCCCATGTTAGGCAGCTGCTGTTTCGAATTAGAGGATTTCTAATCTATTGGGATTTCAAGGGCTTTTGTTGACTGTGTCCGTGCGCGCACGTTAGGGATGATGGCCGGGCAGTGTGTGCCACTCGCCGCCCAGCTCGATCCACCGATACCGGGGCCTTGAACCCCGCCTATTGGAGCAAATGATGCGGTCATCCAGCGCACTTCTGCGCGCGGCGTACTCAGCACTGCTCGCCGTTGCAAGTTCCTCCTTCGCCCCCGCAGCGGGTGCGGCGGAAGAGGTCAATATCTATTCCTTCCGCGAGCCCGGCCTCACGAAGCCGCTGCTCGACCAGTTCACCAAAGAGACGGGCATCAAGACGAACGTCGTCTTCGCGCCCAACGGCCTCATCGAGCGCCTCGTGGCCGAGGGCAAGAACAGCCCCGCCGACCTGTTGCTCACCAACGACTCCGGCCTGCTCGTGCGCGCCGTCGAGGCGGGTGTAACCCAGCCGGTGCACTCCGAGACGCTGAAGAAGGAAATTCCGGCAACCTGGCGCGACGAGACCGACCACTGGTTTGGCCTTACCCGCCGCGCCCGCGTCGTCTACGCCTCGAAGGACCGCGTGGAGCAGGATGCCTTCACCTATGAGGAGCTTGCCGACCCGAAGTGGAAGGGCAAGATCTGCATCCGCTCCGGTCAGCACACCTACAACGTCGCCCTCGTTGCCTCCATGATCGCCCACCACGGCGAGGAGAAAACTGAAAAGTGGCTGCAGGGCCTCAAATCGAACCTCGCGCGCAGGCCTGCCGGCGGTGACCGCGAGGCCGTGCGCGACGTACAGGCGGGCCTGTGCGATATCGCGGTCGGCAACACCTACTATATGCGCGCGATGCTCAAGAACCCCGACCAGAAGGCCTGGGCGGACGCGGTGCGCATCGTCTTCCCGAACGCCGCCGACCGTGGCGCGCACGTCAATGTTTCGGGCGTAGCCATGACGGCGAACGCCCCGAACCGCGAGAATGCCCTGAAGCTCATGGAGTTTCTCGCGGCACCCGAAGCGCAGCAGATCTATGCCGAGGCGAACGGCGAATACCCCGTTGGCGATGAAGTTCCCGCCTCGGAGCTGGTGCAGAGCTGGGGCCCGCTGAAGGCCGACACGCTGTCACTCACCAAGATCGCCTCGCTGCGCAAGCAAGCATCCGAAATCATCGACCGTGTCCAATTCGATCAAGGGGCAACCAACTGATGTCTGAGATCGACACATTCCACCGCAGCCGCACCGCGCGAGATTCCGCGATACCGGCCGCCGCTATGTTTCCCGCCGCCGAGCGCCTCGTTGGCGTCGGCTTCCGGTGCTGGCTCCAGGGCTTCCAGACCAGCGACATCGGTTGCTGGGAAGTTGCCTGGGACGAGTTCTCGCGCGCCGTCGGCCCGCAAGCGGCAAAACCGCTGATGACCGAGCTCGCCTGTTGGGTGCGCGCGGTGCAGGATTCCGCCGAGCGCCGCATCGAGGTGTTTCCGGCACAGTGCCGCCGCTTCTGCCGCGATGAGTGTCTCGCGATCTCCATGGTCGCCGCGTGCCAGCACAGCACCTGTCCCGCCTTCCGCGCCTGCGCCGTCGCGCTCCTCGGATGCGACGAGGTCGAAGAGGCCATCGAAGGCGCCGACAACTTCGCCCGCTGCCTGCGCGAGGCCGGTCAGGTTCTCTCGCCCGGAACGGCCTTCATGGGCGCAGGACTGGTGATGCCCGCCCCGCGTAACCTCTGCTGAACGGTGCGGCGCCCCAACGCCTGTAATGCCGGCCGTAGAGGGAGCGGCCGATGACGGTCGAGGGGCCGCAACCGGCAATACCCGACGCACGTGTACCGCGCCCGGGCGAGGCCATCTCCGGCCTCGCTTCGCTATTCCGCTTCGGCCGCGGTGCCGTATCGCCAGCCTGGACGATAGCCGCGGCGGCGATCCTCGCCATCGTCGCGCTCCCCATCGTCACCGTCCTCCTGCTGGCGCTCAATCCCACCGACAATATCTGGCCGCACCTCGCTTCGACCGTGCTGCCGAGCTCGCTCGCGAGCACCGTGCTGCTCTCGGGGGGCGTCGCCGGACTGAGCCTCATCGTCGGCACGGCAACGGCGTGGCTCATCACCATGTACCGCTTCCCCGGCCGCAATCTGCTCGACCGCCTGCTGGTGCTTCCGCTCGCGGTGCCGACCTACATCATCGCCTACTGCTACGTGGAGCTGCTCGACTATGCCGGCCCGGTGCAAACGCACTTGCGCGCGGCGTTCGGATTCACCACCGCGGGCGAGTACTGGTTCCCGCATATACGCTCGCTCGGCGGCGGCATCATCGTGCTGACGTCCGTGCTCTATCCCTACGTCTACCTCACCGCGCGGGCGAGCTTCGCGCAGCAATCGGTCTGCGTGCTCGAAGTCGCGCGCACGCTGGGGCGAACGCCGCTCGCCACCTTCTTTGATGTCGCCCTGCCGATCGCCCGCCCGGCCATCGCCGCCGGCGTTGCCCTCGTCATTATGGAATGTCTCAACGACCTCGGCGCCGTGCAGTACCTCGGCATCGATACGCTGTCCGCCACCATCTACGCGACATGGGTGCAGCGCTCGAACATCGGCGGCGCGGCGCAGCTCGCCACCGTCATGCTGGTGCTGCTTGCGATGCTCTTTGCGCTCGAGCGCGCGAGCCGGCGCGGCGCACGCACCCACAATACGACAGGGCGCTACCGTGCAATTCCCTTCCACGAGTTGCCGGGCTGGAAGGGATGGCTGGCGGCGGTATTCGCCTCGCTGCCGTTCGTCCTGGGGTTCCTCGTGCCCGTCCTGGTGATCATCCCAGACGCGGCGAACCATGCCGGCGACGCCCTTTCGAGCGGCTTCCTGCCCGCTGCGGGCAACACGCTGCTGCTCGCGACCATCGCCGCCGCCGTTGCCGTCCTCGTAGCTCTGACTCTCGCCTATGCGCGCCGCATTGCCGGCAATGGCTTTGTACGTTCCGCGGGCCACATCTCGGCACTCGGTTATGCTGTCCCGGGAACGGTGCTCGCGATCGGCCTGCTCATTCCCCTCGCCGGCATCGACAATCACGTCGACGCCTTCACCCGCGCGACCTTCGGCGTCTCGACGGGCCTGCTGCTGTCGGGCTCGCTCTTTGCCATCACCCTCGCCTACGTGATCCGCTTCCTCGCTGTGGCGCTCGCACCCATCGAGGCAGGCCTCGGCCGCGTCTCGACCAATCTCGATGCCGCCGCCCGCACGCTAGGTGAGAACGCGCTCTCGGTGCTCTGGCGCGTGCACCTGCCGCTGCTCATCCCGCCACTGGGCGCTGCCGCGTTGCTCGTCTTCGTCGATTGCATGAAAGAGTTGCCGGCAACGCTGCTCCTGCGACCCTTCAACTTCGAGACGCTGGCAACGCACGTCTACAGCCTCGCCTCCATCGAGCAGCTCGAGCAGGCCTCCATTGGTGCGCTCACGATCGTGCTCGTCGGCCTGATCCCGGTGCTGCTGTTGCACGAGGCCGTCGCCGGCGGGCGGCCCGGAAGCCGCTAAACCTGCATCCGAGCGTCAATCGACGACATCGTCATCCTCTAGCCAGACGCGCTCGGCCTCGCGTTCCGGCGACGTGCGATCCGACAGATCTTCCGACCATCCGATGTTCATGAGCGCATCGCCCATGTTGACGATGGGCAGCGTCGTGCGTCCGATGATGATCCCGCGATGGGGCGAACGCACCTCCACGGCCGCGTCCTCGAACGGATTGGCGACATGGCCGACAATCTCCCCGAGATTGACGCCATCGCCGATGCGTTTAGTGGTGCGGAACACCCCGCCCTCGGGGGCGCGCAGCCAGCTCGACGTGTTGATCAGCACCGGCGCGTTCCGCATGGGCACCGGATCGACATCCTCGGCGAGATCGAGCATCTCCATCTTATACATGACGCCGGTGATGCCATCGACGCCCGCGCGGATCGCGAATTCATCGAAGCGCAATCCCTCGCCGCCCTCGTAGCTCAGCACGTCGACACCCGCAGCGCGCGCGGCCTCCCGCAGCGAGCCCGGGCGTTCGGCATTCTCCAGCATCACCTCCGCGCCGAACGCACGCGCAAGCTCCAGAACGCGCGGGCGTTTACGGAACACGCAGCGGATCTGCGGCAGGTTGATCCGATGGATTGCCGCGGTGTGCAGATCGATGCCGACCTGCGAGCGCTTCACGATCTCGGTCAGGAAAAGATGCGCAAGGCGCGCCGCGAGCGAGCCCGACGCCGAACCCGGAAACGAGCGGTTGAGGTCACGTCGGTCCGGCAGATAGCGCGAGCGGCTGATGAAGCCGAACACGTTGACGACGGGCACACACAGAAGCGTGCCGTTTACGCTCTGCGGATCTAAGGTGCGCAGCAGACGGCGGATGATCTCGACGCCGTTGAGCTCATCGCCGTGGATGGCCGCCGACACGAACATCGTCGGCCCGGACTGCGCGCCGTGTAGCACATGCACGGGCAGTGTGACAGGTGCATGATTGGAAAGCTTCGAAACCGGCAGGTCGATCAGCCGCCGCTCACCCGGTGCGACGGCCATACCTCCGACGACGAAAGGCTGCCTCACCACGAAGCTCCGTTATCCGGCACTGCACAATTCCCGGGCGAAAGTGCACGAGCGGCAAGGTGCTCGCAACCCGCGCGGCCCTCGCAGCGGATGCAAGTGCAAATTTTTTGTCCACACCATGCTGAATATGCGAAGCCGAAAAGCGTGAACAGCACCGCATCGCCATCTCGCAATCGCACGCCGCACGGTATAGAAAGGCCCTGCGGACATTAAGAAAAACAGGCGCTAGACGCCCACCAAGGTCAGCTCGCTGCTTGCGCGGCGTATGGGCCGCCTTTAAGACTATCGGCGTCCGCTGGTCCCCAGGTCGCTTCCTTGCGCCGGGTCCTTTTTCGGTGATCTTGAACACTGTGGGTGGCGCGTGCTGAAGCGGCAGGGATTCATGAAGCGCCCGAAGCAAAACGTGCGAGGCTATACGTGGACACTCGCGATTTTCTGCTTCCTTCTGATCCTGCTTGCCGCGCCGCTGCTCGTCAGCGACCGCTATAATCGCATTGCGCTGCAAACCGGCGCCGTGCTCGCCGCCTCGAACAACACCTACAGCCTCAGCACGCCCGTGCGCCTGATGACAGGGCCGACGATCGAGCTGGAGCGCGGCACGCTTTCGGTGCCGCCGAGCCGCACCGGTCTTGCCCGCGGCGGTCAGATGATCGCCATGCTCATCACCGGCAACGGCCCGCAGTTGACGCTCGAGCACGCCGCGTTCACCGCTGACTTCTCCTCCCGCGAGCCGACCTTCTCCCGCGAAGCGCCCGACGAAGAAGTGGCGCCGCTCGTCAAGGCGCTGCAGGGATTGCAGTTCGACGGGCTCGTCGTGCGCGAGAGCACCGTGCGCATCAAGATGTCGGACGGCTCGCTGCTTCAGCTCGACAACGTATCCGCGACCATCTCGAGCAAGCCGAACGGTGCGATCCACGCGTCAGGCTCGTTCGATTTCCGCAACGAGACGGTGACCTTCGATACCGCGCTCGATGCCAGCCGCGATGCACAGGGCATGTCCCGCCCGGTGAGCGCATCCTTCACCAGCCAGCCGATCTCCGCCAGCCTCGACGGCAATCTTCTGCTCGGCGAGAGCCCGCAGCTTCTCGCGCCGAAGGCCACGCTGCAAACCCGCAACCTGCGCCCCCTGGCCAATTGGCTCGGCATCGAATGGCCCGACGGCAATGGCTTCGGTGCCTTCCGTGCGAAGGGCCAGATGGAGTGGACGGGGCGCAATATCAGCCTTCAGAACGCCGACCTCGAGCTCGACGACAACAGCGCGACGGGCACGCTCTCGCTCAACTATGCTCCCGAGCGTCCGATGATCGAGGGAACGCTCGGCTTCAAGACGCTCGACGTCGCGCAGTATCTGAAGGGTGACGATCCAACCGCGAAACACGACAACATGCTCGCGGCGATCCGCGATGCGAGCGGTCTCGAATTTCCCCTCATCCAGGCGATCGACGCCGACTTCCGCATTTCCGCCGGCAGCCTCTCGTTGCCGACGCTCTCCGTCGGGCGCAGCGCCGCCACCGTCTCCTTGCGCGGAGGCAAGATGCTCGCCGACATCGCCGAGCTCGAGTTCGATGACGGCACCCGCGGCAGCGGGCAAATTCGCATCGACATGTCCGGCGCGAACCCGCATTACGGACTACAGGCGAAGTTCGAGGCAGCCGATGTCGGCCACACCCTATACGCCGTGTTCGGACACCCGACGGTGCAGGGTCGCGGCGCGCTCACCGCCGACCTCACCGCAAGCGGCAATACGGGCGGTATGCTGCTGCGCTCGCTGGCCGGAAAGCTCTCCGTCTCGCTGACCGAGCCGGGCCGTGTCGGCCTCGACATCAACAAGCTCACCGCGCCGGGCAGCGAGCCGCTGGACAGCGCAGCCTGGCAGAATGCCAGCTCGCGCGCGATCACCGTCGACAAGCTCGACGCGCGCTTCGCCGTCGCCAAGGGCATCCTCCGCGCGCAATCCGCAGTGGCCGTCTCGGGCGAGCGCGCCCTCAAAGCCGAAGGCGCTATCGACCTCATCGCCCGCAACCTCGATCTGGAATTTGCGGTCAGCGATGCCCCGAAGGCGACGAGCGGGACCAACCCGATCGAAACCGGCTCCGTCATCGCCCCGGGGGCGCCGCGCGATACCGTCGGTGTGCATGGCCCCTGGGCGGGACCCACCGTGCGCTCCGGCATCGCCGCCGGCGAAGCACCGCTCTACGGCCCGCCAAACCCAGGCTAGTGCTTCCGGAAAAGTGGGCACCGGTTTTCCGATAAGAAGCACGGGCAGAGAAGTGCTTCCGGAAAAATGGGAACCGGTTTTCCGATAAGAAGCACGACCAAACAATGGCCTAGAGGCGTTCTGCGTTTCCACCTAAACCGGAACGGCTCCAGAGCATTTTTCCTACGAAGTGGATGCCGGTTCGTCGTAAGAAAATGCGGCCAATCAAAAATCTAGAGCGTCCGATCCGATTCCATCGGATCGCAAGACGCTCTCGTCGGAGCCGAGCGCGCTCCGCGCCAGCACCGCGCTCACAGCCACCGCGCGATAGCCTCGGCCGCAGCCGCGCGCTGATCCGCACTCATGTGCAGCCCACACTTGGTACGCCGCCACAGTACGTCGTCGGGCGCGCGCGCCCATTCGTTCTCGCGCAGGTAGACGACCTCGCGCTCCGTGAGCCCGCCACCCAAGGCCGCGCCCAGATCCGCCATCCCACGCGCGTCGCCCAGAACATCATCGGTGAGGCTGCCATAGCGACGCGCCAGCCGGCCGAGATATGCCGCATCGAATCCCCGATGCCTTCGGCCCAGCCCCTTGATGAAGCCCGCCAGGCCGGTGTCGCCGAGATCACCACCGGGCAGCTTGGCCGTCGCGGTCCACGCCGCAGCCATGCGCGGGAAATGCGGAGCGAGCTTTTCCAGCGCAGCCTCGGCAAGCTTGCGGTATGTCGTCAGCTTCCCACCCAGCACCGTCAGGAGCGGCGCGCCGGACGCGACGCCCAGCTCCACGCGATAATCGCGCGTTACCGCTGAGGCATCCCCGGCGCCGTCGTCGCCATAGAGGGGACGCACGCCCGCAAAGCTCCAGACGATATCGTCGCGCGTGGGCGGCGCGGCAAAGAAGCGGCGCGTCAGCGCGAGAAGATATTCCTCTTCCTCGCCGCTGATCGCAGCGGCACGCGGATCGCCGCTGTAGTCGATCTCCGTCGTGCCGATGAGTGTGAAGCGTTCCTCATAGGGAATTGCGAAGACGACGCGACCGTCTGCGCTCTGGCAAAGGTACGCATCGTCCGCGCCAGAGATGTGCGGCACCACGATGTGGCTTCCCTTCACCAGCCGCAACGGAGCAGGATGGTCCACCGCCGGACTGGGGTGCACGTCGCAGCCCGCGCCGGCGACGGCCCCGATCTGCGCATTGACGCTGCTCACCCAAGGTCCCGCTGCGTTTATGAGCGCACGCGCGTGAACGTTACTGTCCCAGCCGTTGCCATCGAGAGCGATGCGCCATTCCCCCTCGTGCACAGTCGCAGACTTGAGCGCCGTGCGCGTTGCGATCACAGCACCCTTTGCCGCGGCAGCGCGTGCGTTGAGCACAACGAGCCGTGAATCATCGACGCGGCAGTCCCAATAGGCAAAGCCCTGCGTCAGCTCGCGGCGGAGCGCGCGGCCGGCGGGATCGCGTCGCAGATCGAGGGAGGAGGATGCTGGAATGCGCTGTCGCTCACCGAGATTGTCGTAAAGGAACAGCCCCGCCCGAAGCATCAAGCCGGAGCGGCCACCCGCCACCTGCGGAAGCACGAAACGCTGCGGCCAGACGATATGGCCTGCTGCGGCGAGCAGAACCTCCCGCTCCTTCAACGCCTCGCGCACCAGCCGGAATTCGAAGTGCTCCAGATACCGCAGCCCGCCGTGGATGAGCTTCGAGCTCGCGGACGAGGTGGCGCCGCCGAGATCGGCCTTCTCCACGAGCAGCACGGATAGGCCGCGTCCCGCGGCGTCCGCTGCGATGCCCGCACCATTCATGCCGCCGCCTATAACGGCGAGGTCGTAAATCATGCGCCGAGATTAGCACGCTGCGGGCTGATCGGCTCCGCCTCCGCTGACACAGACCTCGCCCGTGTGAGCAGCGACACCGTGACGAGCGCAAAGATCCCCGCCGGCAACGCGAGGAGCGCGGCAGCGAGGTTGCCGATGCCCCAAAGGGATGACGCCGAGCGAGCGTGCGCATCGAGCGCCGCCCGGGCGATGTCCTTCATCTCCCCCGGCGCCGCCTCCAGCCAAGCTTCCTTCAATTCCACGAAGTACTCATCGCCCGACGCACCCGAGCCGGAAATGGCTTCCTGCGCCTCGTAGAACTGCACCGGAAACTGCTGTGTGCCAACGAGATAGACGAGCACGACGGCAAGCCCGGCGAGCATTCCGGCAATTGCGCCAGCCGCCGTCGCGCGCCGCCACCAGAGAGCGGCAAACAGCGCGGGAAAGAGCCCCGCCGCAGTCAGTGTGAGCGCCCAGGCGCCGACTTCGATGACGCCAGCAGGATGCCTCGAAGCAACCGCGGCGGCGACACCGACGAGCAGCGCACCGAGCGCGAGCCCCAGCGCATATTGCCGACGCGACGCCGCGGCTTCCAGCATAGCGCCCCGCCCATCGCCCGTAAGCGCCCGCACCGCCGCGCCGAGCGGACCCGACGCTGTCGTGAGCACGACCGCCAGCACCGCAACGGCGAGCAATCCGAAGGCCCCGCCGGAAAGTCCCGTCATCTCCGGCATCGCCAGCAGAACGGCATCGGGATCGATCGCAATGTCGTGGAGGGCAAGCGCGCCGGTACCGTCCGGCAGCGCCGCACAGGCGGCAATGACGCTTTCGACATCGGTCGCCGCACGTTCACAGATCTGCAGCAGGCCGAGACGGCCATACGTGAACACCCAACCCGGCAGCTCCGCAATCGGCGTGCGGTCGGCGACCAGCGTGGCGAGCGAAAGCTTGGCGTACGCGGCGGCAACCGGAAACAGCGTCAGCAGCAACACGACGAAGCCGAGCGTCCAGAGCGCAGCCGAGCGCGCGCTGCGCGCCGAGCGTTCCAGCGGTGGCGACAGGCCGCCGAGCACGGTGGGAACGACCGCGGCGCCCGCCGCGAGCCCGAGCACGATGCCGAGGAAATTCACCGGCGTCAGCGCAACGAATGGCGTCAACATCGGGCGCATGAAGGCGGGATCGGCGAGGTCCTGCTCCAGCAGCATCTCTTCCAGGCCCTGCACCTGCCAGAGCGCGTTTGCATACGCGATCTGCGGCAACGGCACGCCGTACCAGATGGCGGAAAGAATAACGAGCGGCACGGCGAGCGCGATGAGGAGAAGCGGAAACAGCGCCCCGTTCGCCCAAGCTGCACCGTGGAAACCGCGCAGCGCGAAGCACGCGAGCACGACGACCGCGGCGACAGCCGTCGCTGACGCATAGCTAAGGCCAAGCACCCGCGCGCCAATGAGCCCCGCCGCCATCAGCTCGGCAACGAGCAGCGTCAGCATCGCGAGCACCACGACCCCAGCGCATGTCATGCCCGCCAACCGCCCGGGAAATCGCATCGCGAACAGCCCCGCGAGCGATGTCGCGCCTGCCTGCGCCATGCGCGGCGCAATGACGAGCTGCAACAGCAGGCAGCCGGCTCCGAGACCGATGGCGAACGCGAGCCCGTCGTGCCCCCAGGAGAAGATTGCGCCGGTGAGCGCCAGGACGAACGCACCGGAAACAACGGTGGTCGCACCGGCGAGACCGCTTACGACCGCCGAGCCTACCGTGCCGCGATATCTATGCGCACCCACTGCGATGAACGCGGCAACCAGTACGCCGAGTGTCCAATAGCCGCCGTCGATAAGGGTGGCGGGGATGCCGAGCTGAGCGAGAAAGACCAACCCCGCCACGCCGAGCACCGCCGCGAGCGCGAGTCCCGCAAAGGCGATCCGCGTGACCCGGCGTAACGCCAGCACATCCCGCACCATCACGAAACCTTCGCGTCGCGTCCTTCGCGACGGTTGTGCCAGCGCGCTGAGATGATGCCGACGATCAGGAGGCCAATAAGGATGCCTTGTGCGGCCATGTAGTAGCCGAAGGGGAAGGCGAGCACGTCAACGAGGTTGAGCGGCTGCACGAAGCGCGGCACGGCGAACGCGAGGATCGCGCCGGCAACGAGTGCAACGACCGGCAAGCGCGCCGGGCGTTCCCGTGCACCATGCGCGCCGTCCACGGCGTCCCTCTCCGGTGATGATTGATCCGGCACCGCACATCCCCATCGCATCCGCGGCGCTCCTCGCCGGAGACCCAAACTTATTGCCCTTTGCGACAGCCTCGTGGCGAGGTTCGCACGGCGGAGAGGCTAATGTTAGCGGTGCGCACAAACGAAAGGCGGGGCGACACGCTCCCGTATCCCCCCGCCCCTGGGATCCTCTCCCTAGACTTGGACCTTATGTTATTGCGAGGGCCAACTGAATGGTCCGAGATTCGTCGGCCCCGGCACCATGTGCGAGCCCGAGAGGCGCGTCAAGCCGAAGCCTGGGGACCATTTTTTGATGTAGCCCAGTAATTTATGAGCGTGTGTTGGCGCCGCAACGCACGTCCGCCCTACGACACTTCGGGCCGGCATTCGGAATCGGACGGAAGCGGGTCGCACTGCCGGTTTCCCGAGCACGTGCGCATCGCCTGCTGCAGCCCCGGCGTATAGACGCCGTCGACGGCGCCGAAGTAGAGGCCCTGCGCCCGCAACCCGCACTGATACATCCTCACGATGTTGGCGCCACCCGCACGCATCGCCAGCTCGTAGTCCGCGAGGGCAGCGTTCGCATCCCCCATCGACTGGCGAATATGCGCACGCGTATCAAGGGCATAGGGACTCCCCGGCGAAAGTTGCAGCGCACGCTCCACATCGCCGATGCCGTCCGCCGGACGCCCGAGCTTGTAGTACGACCAGGCGCGGTTATTGAGCGCCAGCGGAAAATCCGGGGTGATGGTGAGCGCTTCGTCGTAGTCCGCGAGCGCCTTGTCGAACATGCCCAGGAGCGAGTAAGCCAGCGCCCGCATACTAAGGGCCATGCTGCGCTCGCTCTTGGGCAGCCCCGGCGTGTTGAGCAGCGCCGAGCAACCATTGAGGCGCCGCTGGTTGTCGTCGCTCAGGCAATCGACGGTCGGATCGTCAACCGTCGCGCGGGCCACCGTGCCCTCCAGCCCCAGCGCGAGGAGGGCGGCAAAAATCCCGGCGGTGACGGCGGTCTTGGCACGTACCATGTGATTTCCTAAGCAGTTGATCCTTTGAGGCCATCCCGGGCCCTGGCGGAACACGTCCGGCCCCCTTCAGATCACCCCAAAGGGGGCCTTTACGAGGCAATTCTGGTCCCAGCGGCATCGCAAGGGGCATGCCAGAGCCCGCCAGCCCCAGGGGAGATCCCGCTTAACCCCTTTAGATCATCGAGTATGCTAGCTTTAACCCATTGCCCTAGCGAGCGTCCCACGTGAAACAACGGCGTATTCTGCTGATCATCGGCGGCGGCATTGCCGCCTATAAATGCCTCGAGCTCATTCGCCGCCTGCGCGAGCGCGGCCCCGCCGTGCGCGCCGTCATGACGCGGGCAGCCACCCAGTTTATCACGCCGCTATCCGTTGGCGCGCTGAGCAATAGCCGCGTCTTCACCGACATGTTCGATCTGAACGACGAGCAGGAGATCGGGCACATCCGCCTTTCGCGCGAGGCCGACCTCATCGTCGTCGCCCCCGCCACCGCCGACCTCATCGCCAAGATGGCGGGAGGCCACGCCGACGACCTCGCCTCGACCGTCCTCCTGGCCACCGACAAGCCGGTGCTCGTTGCGCCTGCCATGAATCCGCGCATGTGGCTGCACCCCGCTACCCAGCGCAACGTTGCGCAGCTTCGCGCCGACGGCATCCGCTTCGTGGGGCCGAACATCGGCGAGATGGCTGAGCGTGATGAGACGGGCCCCGGCCGTCTCGCCGACGTTCCGCAAATCATCGAGGCGATCGAGATCGTCCTGGCGGAGCAACGCGGAGCGGCACCACACCAGCTCGGCGCGCGGCCGCTCAACGGAAAGCACGTGCTCGTGACCAGCGGGCCGACGCACGAGCCGATCGATCCGGTGCGCTACATCGCAAACCGCTCGTCGGGCAAGCAGGGCCACGCGATTGCCCGCGCCGCGACGACGCTGGGCGCCCGCGTCACGCTCATCACCGGCCCTGTAACGCTCGCCGACCCGCCGGGCGCCGATGTCGTACACGTAGAAACCGCGACGCAGATGCTGGAAGCCGTCGAATCGGCGCTTCCCGCCGACATCGCCGTCTTTGCCGCCGCCGTCGCCGACTGGCGCACCGCATCCGCGCACCGCGAGAAGCTCAAGAAATCGGCCGGCACAAAGCCCGCGCTCGAGCTCACGGAGAATCCCGACATCCTCGCCACCATCGGCAAACGCCGCAGCGGACGGCCGACCCTCGTCATCGGCTTCGCCGCCGAGACGGGCAACGTCACCGCTGAAGCCGCACGCAAGCGCAAGTCGAAAGGCGCCGACTGGATCGTCGCCAACGACGTCTCCCCCGAACGCGGCGTATTCGGTGGCGACGGCAACACCGTGCATCTCGTCACGGCACGCGCCACCGAGGATTGGCCAACACTCAGCAAGGATGAGGTCGCGCGCCGGCTGATGGCACGCGCAGCCGCACATCTGAGTTCCAACGCGGCGGCGGCAGAATGAAATCGACAACCCGCACCACCGCCGCAAAGGCCGCGCGCGTGAAAGTCAACGTCATGCGTCTGCCCCACGCCGGCGAGTTGCCGCTGCCCACCTATCAAACCGACGGTGCCGCGGGCCTCGATCTCCTCGCCGCACTCGAAGCCGGCAAGCCGATGGTGCTGGCCCCGGGCGCACGCGCGCTCGTTCCCACCGGCCTCACCATCGAGCTGCCGAAGGGGTACGAGGCCCAGGTCCGTCCCCGCTCCGGGCTGGCGCTGAACTACGGCGTGACGGTGCTGAACAGCCCCGGCACGATCGACAGCGACTACCGCGGCGAAGTCTGTGTCGTCCTCGCAAACCTCGGACAGGCGACCTTCGAAATCCGGCGCGGCGAGCGCATCGCGCAACTCGTCGTCGCCCCGGTGACGCGGGCCGCGCTCCTCGAAGTGATCAACGTGTCTGGCACAGCGCGGGGCAAAGGCGGCTTCGGATCGACGGGAAAATCTGCCTCCAATGAGAACGGGGCATCGCGCAAAACATCACAGCAAAAGAAATCCATACCCCGCCCTGCCGCGGCTCCAAAAAAAACGGCTACCCACAAGGCACGGGCCCGCAATCGCTGATCGGCCCTCCTCCTTGACAGCGGCGGTCAATCGCCCAACCGTGGAGATCTGCAGCCGGTTAACGCTCTTGCGCCGCCCCCGTCGGCACATCCAGCTGCGTCCAAAACACACAACAACACCCGCCCGCACATGAGGCCCCCCGATGACTGAAATTAAGACACTTGCCGCAACCAAAACCTGGGGGCGCGGACGCGTTTACGATTCCATCGCCGAAACCATCGGCCACACGCCTCTGGTGCGTCTCGGCAAGATGGCCGCCGCGGCGAATGTGAAAGCCGACATCCTGCTGAAGCTCGAGTTCTTCAATCCGCTGTCGTCGGTGAAGGATCGCATCGGCGTTGCGATGATCGACGTGCTCGAGGCGGAGGGAAAGATCACCCCAGGCAAGACGGTGCTCATCGAGCCGACCTCCGGCAATACGGGTATCGGTCTTGCGTTTGTCGCCGCCTCGCGCGGCTATCGGCTCATCCTCGTCATGCCCGATACGATGTCGCTGGAGCGCCGTAAGATCCTCACCCATCTGGGTGCCGAGCTGGAGCTGACGCCGGGACCGGGCGGCATGCCGGTGGCCGTCGAACGCGCGAACGAGCTGGCGAAATCGATTCCCGGCGCCGTCATCCCCGGTCAGTTCGATAACCCGGCCAATCCGCTGGTCCACGAGAAAACCACCGCAGAGGAAATCTGGAACGATACGGGCGGCAAGGTCGATGCCGTCGTCATCGGCGTCGGCACCGGCGGCACGCTCACCGGCGTTGCGCGCGCACTCAAGCCGCGCAAGCCGGATCTCAAGATCATCGCCGTCGAGCCGACGACGAGCCCCGTGCTCTCCGGCAAACCCCGCGGCCCGCACAAGATTCAAGGGATCGGCGCGGGCTTCATCCCCTCGGTGCTCGACACGAAGGCCATCGACGAGGTCGTGACCGTATCGAGCGAAGAGGCATTCGACGTTGCGCGTCAGCTCGCCCGCGTGGAAGGCATCCCCGGCGGCATTTCGACGGGCGCGAACGTCGCCGCCGCGCTCGCGGTGGGCGCCCGCCCCGAATATGCCGGCAAGGTCATCGTGACGATCGCGCCGTCCTCGGCGGAGCGCTATTACACGAGCGAGCTTTACATCGATCCGACCAAGCGCACCTGATCTGCGCCAGAGGCATGGCGCACACGTTACCTAACTAAAAAGAAGGCCCGGTGGGGTGGTTCCACCGGGCCTTCTTTTTTGCGCGCCAGCCGTAACCATCTTGATGAAATGGGGCGTCGCGGCGCGCCGAAGCCCGCCACTTCCCCCCTGACGGCCTTAGCGGTTTGCGGTACGCTCGTTCCATGCAGGACAGAACGCCAACGCCGCCGCTTTCAGCGCAGGAGATCGAGCGCTACAAGCGCCATCTCCTGTTGAAGGAAATGGGCGGACAGGGACAGCAGAAACTGAAGCGGGCGCGCGTGCTTCTCGTCGGCGCCGGCGGTCTCGGCTCGCCGCTCGCTCTTTACCTTGCCGCGGCCGGTGTCGGCACCATCGGCATCGCCGACGACGATGCCGTTTCCCTCGACAACCTGCAGCGGCAGATCGCCTATGCCACCGACCAGGTGGGCAAGGCGAAGGTTGCGAGCGTCCAGGACGCAGTCTCCCGCATCAATCCGCACGTCACCGTGGAACCCCTCGAGGTTCGCATCGACGCCTCGAACGCGCTCGACATCATCACGCGCTATGACATCGTCGCCGACGGGACGGATAACGCCGAAACCCGCTACCTCGTCGCGGATGCCTGCTTTTTCGCCAGGCGCACGCTCGTATTTGGCGCCCTCGGCCCCTTCGACGGCTACGTCTCCACCTTCAAGCCGCACCTGACGGCCGACGACGGCACGCCCTATCCCAGCTACCGCTGCCTGTTCCCTGAGCCGCCACCGCCGGGCACCATCCCGAACTGCGCCGAAGTCGGGGTGCTCGGCGCCGTCGCCGGCGTCATCGGCACTCTCCAGGCGACGGAAGTTTTGAAGGAAATCCTCGGCCTCGGCACCAGCCTCGCCGGCCGTCTCCTGATGTACGACGCCCTCGCTGGCCGCTTCGAAACGCTCATCTTTGCGTGGGACCCGGACAATCCCATCAGTGGCCGCAACCCCTCGATAACCGATCTTTCAGTACACGCGGCGACGAATCGCAACTCGACATGCGCGGCGTGAGAGGATAGCGGTTCTATGTTCCCTAGTCGGATATTGTATACCGTGTTGATTGCCATCATCACCGCCACGCTGCTGCCGCTGGCCGACTTCAGCCGCGACGCCCATGCTCAGGCAGAAGAGCAGCAGCCCCAGCTTTCCATCGCGCCCGCCACTTCCACCAGAACGATTGCCGAAGAGTACGGCGCCATCGCCTTCACCCCGGACGGGTCGTTCTTCTCCGTATGGAAGATCGGCTCGCGCCTCGAGGCGGAGGAAAAGGTCCGCGCGGAATGCGCCGAGATGCAGCGCGGAAACTGCGAGGCGGTGACGTTCGGCGGCGAAGTGTGCGCAGCCATCGCTTCCGGCAGCATCAGCAAGCAGCGCAAAGTCACCTATTCGGGTGGCGGGCTGACACCCGGCGACGCCGAGAAGCTCGCCCTCAGCCGCTGCAACGCCGACCGCCGGGCGCGTGGCACCTGTCAGCTTCGCACCACCGTGTGCGGCGATGGACGGCTCGATTCGACAACGGCCCGCGCGCAGTAGCGCAACGGCACCCGCAAGCTCACCGAAGAAAAGCCGCTCCTGAAAAAAACGAACCCCGCCTAGCTTGTTATCGCCGAGCGGGGCCGGCCGCTTGCGCGGTCTTGAGGTTGAGCGGCTGTGACACCGTCAACAAGCGGATGATTATGTGAGTTAGGAGAGGTACTCTGTCAAGTTGTGCATGCCTAAAGCGTGCAGCATACACGCCTTGATGCGCAATAACTCGGCCTGATCAAGCCGTGGCTGTAGGTATCGGCGCCGGCCAGTCTGATCGCGAGAGGTGTGAAAGAAATTCAGCCTGTCTAGGGAGACAGTCGCGAGCATGTCAGCCTTTGCCCAAAACATCCCAGCAGCAAATGGCTCCGGCAGCCGCGGCTTGACCGAGATCTGGCACTGATAATCTATCTTTTGATCGGGTGCCGACTGTCCGAGCGGCACTACCGTGCACAGTCGGTCACGGAACGCCAAGCGGTGAGAAATTATCACCGCTGGACGACGCTTCACCATTTCTGGGGGACGAAAGCCAGTGGTAAAATCGCAAACCACAATCGTTCCAGCTGCCGGATGATATTTTAGCACTGAGGCAACGCCTCAGAACATCGCCGGATGCACGCGGTCAGGCGGGGCATGGCCATCAAGAAACGTCTTGATGTTGATGATGACCTTCTCGCCCATGTCGATACGACCCTCGACCGTCGCCGAGCTCATGTGCGGCAGCGCCACTACCCGGTCCGAGTTGAGGATCTTGGGGTTCACCGCCGGCTCGTTCTCGAACACGTCGAGCCCCGCACCCGCAATGGCGCCCGCTTCGATGAGGCGTGCCAGCTCGTTCTCGTCGATCACCTCGCCCCGCGCGGTGTTGACGATGTACGCCGACGGCTTCAGCAGCCGCAGCCGCCGTGCCGATAGCAGGTGATAGGTCCCCGGCGTATGCGGGCAGTTGACGGAGACGATGTCGACCCGGGTCAGCATCTGGTCGAGGCTCTCCCAGTAGGTGGCCTCAAGGTCCTTCTCGACGTCCTGCGCAAGGCGGCGGCGGTTGTGGTAGTGGATTTGCAGCCCGAACGCCTTCGCGCGCCGCGCCACCGCCTGTCCGATACGGCCCATGCCGATGATGCCGAGGCGCTTGCCGTAAATGCGATGGCCGAGCATCCACGTCGGCGACCAGCCCGTCCAGTTCGCGTGGTTTTCCTTCAGATACGCGGCACCCTCGGCCAGCCGGCGCGGCACGGCAAGGATGAGAGCCATCGTCATGTCGGCGGTGTCCTCGGTGAGGACGCCCGGTGTATTCGTCACCGTGATGCCGCGGTTGCGCGCCGTATCGAGATCGATGTTGTCGACGCCCGTGCCGAAGTTTGCGATGAGGCGCAGCTGCGGGCCCGCCTGGGAGATCACCGCGCGGTCGACACGATCCGTCACCGTCGGCACCAGAACGTCCGCAATCTTGAGCGCCTCGGCGATCTGGCTCTGCGTCAGAGGTTTGTCATCGACGTTAAGTCGCGCATCGAACAGCTCGCGCATGCGAGTCTCGACCACGTCAGGCAGCTTACGCGTGACAATGACGATTGGCTTTCGGGCGCTGTTCGGCATCGGGGGTCGCTGTTGCCTCTATTTTATGTGGGGGAGACAGTCCGGAAGGGGCGGCTTCTCGTGAGGTTCGTTGGGGCAGGTCTAACAGAACGCCATTGCGATGACAAAGTGCGGGATTTTCTCTCAGCGGCAACCTAAGCAAGTTGCCGACGATGGCCCACTTAAGCATTGATCCATCGATTCCGGATACCGGCTAAAGCGAGGCGAAAGATGACGATGCGGCGGGCTGCGGGGCAAGGGCGAATTCGCGCGGCGATGGCTGCAGCGGGGCTCCTCGCCGCAACTGTGTTCGCAACCGCACAACCCGCAGGCACCGGATCGAGCTTTCCCGGCGGCAGCGGATTGCCCGTGCCGCGGTTTGTCAGCCTCAAGTCCGATCGCGTCAATATGCGAAACGGACCGGGCACCGATTATCCCACTGCCTGGGTCTACCGGCGTGCCGGGCTGCCCCTCGAGGTGATCAAGGAGTTCGAGGGCTGGCGGCAGGTTCGCGATGCGGACGGCGCCGCCGGCTGGGTGCTGCAGTCGTTTCTCTCCGGCCGGCGCACCGCGCTCGTGTTGCCATGGGAGATCAAGCCGGGCTCCACGCCGCCGAAGGTCGCCCTCCGCCGGAACGATAGCGAGCGCTCTCGCCCCGTCGCGATGATCGAAGCGGGCGTGATCGCAAACCTGTCGACCTGTGACGGGCGTTGGTGCCTCGTCAATATCGATAAGTTTCAAGGTTACATCGAGCAGAAAAAGCTGTGGGGCGTGTACGAGGGCGAGGTGCTGAAATAGAGGCCGGCTCACCGGCAGCGCCGACGTCGCGAAACACACGGCTCCGCGCACAAAAAACTACAGCGCCACACCTGCCCTGACGGAGATCAGGCCTTTTTCAGGCGGACGACCACATCGATATGGGTGATGCGCATGCCCTCGGGCGGCTCCGGCACCCCGTCGACACGGATGGCATGCCCGGGAATGTCCTGCAGCTCGCCCTGGTCCTCGTCGAAGAAGTGATTGTGATTCGACGTATTGGTGTCGAAGTAGGCCTTGCCGCCATTAATCGCCAGCTCACGGAGCAGGCCGGCGCGCTTGAACTGGTGCAGAGTGTTGTAGACCGTCGCCAGCGACACGTGCTGCCCCACCGCCGTGGCCTCGGCATGGAGAGATTCGGCGCTCACGTGCCGGTCTTCCCCCTCGAAAAGCAGGCTGCCGAGGGCCATGCGCTGACGTGTGGGCCGCAATCCCGCCTTGCGCAGAAGCTGCGCAACGGAGCGAGAAGGCTTAACGTCCTTAAGCGAGGCGGTTGTGTTATCGGTCATTCGTCTGCCGTCCCAGGGTGCTGCCCCATCCGAGAGCCGCGACCATGTTGCGCGTCGAGCTTTGAAGCCACGCCGGTACTACGGCGCGCGAACGCTCCAAGCTGACACCAATGATATAGTATAGGCAGTGGTCGGCCCGCCTGCAACAATAGGCATGACCCAGCTCAGGCGCACTTCGCCTCGCCCCACAGCGCCGCGCCGCTTACCCTTTTGAACGCCAGATGACTGTGTTAGGAACCCACCCCTGCCACAGCGAACTGCCACGGGCACTGGCAAGCAAGATGACTGGGCGAAGGAGATCATGACAGAACGCCGCACGAGCTTTGAATACGAGGATTTGCTCGCCTGCGGGCGCGGGGAGCTGTTCGGTGCGGGCAACGCCCAGCTTCCGCTGCCTCCGATGCTCATGTTCGACCGCATCGGCCATGTCTCCGAGACGGGCGGCCAGCACGGTAAAGGGCAGATTGCCGCCGAGTTGACGGTGGCCGGCAACCCCAATCTCGATTGGTTCTTCAAATGCCATTTCCAGGGCGATCCGGTGATGCCGGGCTGCCTCGGCCTCGACGCGCTCTGGCAGATGACGGGCTTTTTCCTCGGCTGGCTGGGCGCCCCCGGCAGGGGCCGGGCACTCGGCGTCGGCGAGGTGAAGTTCACCGGCATGGTCGTGCCGACCGTCGGCCGGGTGGAATATATCGTCGACCTCAAGCGGGTCATCCTGCGCAAGCTGAAGCTGGCCATCGCCGACGGCGTCATGAAAGCCGACGGAGAGGTGATCTATACAGCCACCGACCTCCGCGTCGGCCTGTTCGAGAGCGGCGAAGCGACAGGGGCCGTCAGTCCTTGATCTCGATGGCTTTTCGTGCTCGCTTCCGCCGGAGCAAAACGGCGGTACCAGCCATGAACGCCGGGCACGAGAGGATTGGCGGATGAGACGTGTCGTCGTCACCGGTATGGGTATTGTTTCCTCTATCGGGAACAACTGCCAGGAAGTGCTCGCCTCGCTCCGCGAAGCGAGGTCCGGCATCGTGCGCGCGGACAAATACGCCGAGCTCGGATTCCGCTGCCAGGTCCATGGCGCTCCCAACATCGATTGGGAATCCCAGGTGCCGCGCAAACCGCGCCGCTTCATGGGCGACGGCGTGGGCTGGAACTACGTCGCGATGGATCAGGCCATTCGCGACGCCGGCCTCGAAGAATCAGAAGTCATCAACGAGCGCACCGGGATCATCATGGGCTCGGGCGGCCCGTCGACCCGCGCGATCGTCGCCGCCGCCGACGTGACGCGCGAGAAGGACCCCAAGAAGGTCGGCCCCTTCGAGGTGCCGAAGGCGATGTGCTCCGGCCCGTCGGCCGCGCTCGCCACCAGCTTCCAGATCAAGGGCGTCAACTACTCGATCGCCTCCGCCTGCTCCACTTCTGCCCATTGCATCGGCAATGCGGCTGAGCTGATCCAGTGGGGCAAGCAGGATATAATCTTTGCCGGCGGCTGCGAGGAGCTCGACTGGACGCTCTCGGTGCTGTTCGACGCGATGGGCGCCATGTCCTCGAAATATAACGCCACGCCGGCCAAGGCGAGCCGCGCCTACGACAAGAACCGCGACGGCTTCGTGATCGCGGGCGGCGCCGGCGTCGTCGTGCTGGAGGAATTGGAGCACGCGAAGGCACGCGGCGCCCGCATCTACGGCGAGCTCGTCGGCTACGGTGCGACGTCCGATGGCTTCGACATGGTGGCCCCTTCGGGCGAAGGCGCGGTGCGCTGCATGCAACTTGCCCTCAAGGGGCTCGACGGCAAGGGCATCGGCGAGAAGATCGACTACATCAACCCCCACGGGACCGGCACGCCCATCGGCGACCTGCGCGAGATCGAGGCCATCCGGAAAGTTTTCAACAGCGATATTCCGAAGATCTCCGCAACCAAGTCGCTCACCGGCCACTCCCTTGGCGCGGTCGGCGTGCAGGAAGCCATCTTCTCGCTGCTGATGATGAACAACGGATTCATCTGCGAAAGTGCCAACATCGAGGAAATCGACCCCGAGCTGGCCGACGCGCCGATCGTGCGCCAGCGGATCGATAATGTTAATGTTAATTGCGTGATGTCGAACAGCTTCGGCTTCGGCGGCACTAATGCCACCCTCGTTTTCCGCCGTCTGTCGAGCTAAAACGGCGCCACGGCCGGCTGCCCGCCGGACACAGCACCACTGCAGAATATCGCAATCGTACCACGCGGCGGCCGGAATTTGCCGTTCCGCATCATCGAGTAACGACAGGATTTGCCATGACCGCAATCGACCTCGCCAAACCCGGCCCCATCATGGCAGGCAAGCGCGGACTGATCATGGGCGTCGCGAACGAGCGCTCGATCGCCTGGGGCATTGCCCGCATTCTCGCCGGACAGGGCGCAGAGCTCGCCTTCACCTACCAGGACGGCGCCTTCGGCCGCCGCGCACTGCCGCTCGCGCAGTCGCTCGGCTCCAAGATCATCGAGCCGTGCAACGTCCTCGACCTCGATAGCGTCGACCGTGTGTTCGCGCGCGTGAAGGAGACCTGGGGCAACCTCGACTTCGTCGTCCACGCGCTCGCCTTCTCCGACCCGCGCGAGCTGTCGGGCCGCTACGTCAACACGACGCGCGAAAACTTCACCAACACGATGGTGATCTCCTGCTTCTCGTTCACGGAAGTGGCCAAGCGCGCCATCCCGCTGATGCAGAACGGCGGCTCGCTGCTGACGCTCAGCTACGGCGGCGCCACCAAGTCGGTGCCTTCCTACAACGTGATGGGCGTCGCCAAGGCCGCGCTCGAAGCTTCCGTGCGCTATCTCGCAGCCGACCTCGGCCCGCAGGGCATCCGCGTCAACGCGCTCTCCGCCGGCCCGATGCGCACGCTTTCGGGCGCCGGCGTCTCGGACGCGCGCGTCATCTTCAATTTCCAGAAAGAGCATTCGCCGCTGAAGCGCACGCCGACCCTCAACGAGGTTGGCGGCTCCGCGCTCTACCTGCTGTCGGACCTTTCCGGCGCGGTAACGGGCGAGGTGCACTTCGTCGACTGCGGCTATTCCACCGTCGCGATGCCGAGCCTCGATGCGCTGAAGCACTTCGACGCCGAATCCGCTGGCGCGCCGGGCGGCCGCTCCCCGTCGGAAGCCGCCGAATAGCGCGCCATCTTGACGACGCCACGATGCCGGATCACACACGCGCATGATCGGCGTCTTCGATTCAGGGCTGGGTGGATTGACGGTGCTGCGCGCACTCGTCGACCGCTTCCCTGAAAGCTCATTTCTCTACCTTGGCGACCACGCCAACGTCCCCTACGGCGACCGCTCCTCCGCCGAGGTGATCGACCTGACGCGCGCGAGCGTCGAAGCCCTCTTCGCCCAGGGCTGCAAGCTGGTCCTGCTCGGCTGCAACACGGCGACCGCCGTCGCCGCCCGCAATCTCCAGCAGACGTGGCTGCCCTCTAGTTCCTGGCACGGCCATAACGTGCTCGGCATCGTGGCGCCGACGGTCGAAGCCGCGACGCAGACGCCGTGGGCCGTCTCCGCGCCCCAATACCCGCAGAAGTACAATACCGACGTCATCGGCGTGTTCGGCACCACGCGCACGATCTCCTCCGGTGTCTACCCGGAAGAGATTCGCAAGCGCTGCCCGCGCGTCACCGTCGTTCAGCAGGTGTGCTCGCGCCTCGCCGGTGCCATCGAGCAGCAAGCGCCGGAATCGGAGCTGGAGCAGCTCGTCGAGGAAGGTGTGCGCGGCCTGCTGGAGCAGACCGACGGCATGCCACCGCACCGGGCGATTTTGGGTTGTACGCACTTTCCGCTGGTCGAGCATCTGTTCCGCCGGCATCTGCCGCCGTTCACGCGCATCCTCTCCCAGCCCGAAGTCGTCGCCGACAGCCTCGAAGACTACCTCGCGCGGCATCCGCGCTATCTCGACGGCAACAACGGCGTAGCTCTCACGCTGCTGACCACGGCGCAAAACCCCGCCGAGATCAGCGCCCGCGCCCGCGTGTTCTGGCCCGAAGTGGCGCCGTTCACGCGTTCGGCTGACTGACCGGCTTTCTCCAGCCTGCAGCAATCGATCTCTGCGAATACCGGCACGGTTGAAACGCACGCGCCGCAGCACACGCGCCGAACGCCTTCAGCGCTCGTTACGCCGTGCGAACACCTCCATCAGCTCGGCCACCTTGCGCCGCTGCTCCTCCGCATCGCCGCTCGCGATTGCGTGCTCTACGCAGTGGCCCACGTGATCGCGCAGCACCTCCTCCTCCACACGGCGCAAAGCGGCCCGAATAGCCGAGAGCTGCGTCAGCACATCGATGCAGTAGCGGTCGTCGGCAACCATCCGGGCGACGCCGCGCACCTGACCTTCGATACGGCTCAAGCGTTTGAGACAGGATGTCTTGGTTTGGGATTGCATACTTGACGTATACCCCCTGGGGGTATAGATCGCAAGAAGATAAAATCGCCGGAGCCCCCTATGTCCGACCATCCCCACGACCACCACGGATCGACGCCGGCACAGGCGGGAAGCTGCTGCGGGCATGGCGATGCGGCGGCATCGCCGGGCATGGCGAAGGATCCGGTTTGCGGCATGGACGTCGACCCGCACACGGCAAAATTCCGCGCCGATCACGGTGGGCGCACCTATTATTTCTGCGCCGCCGGCTGCCGCACCAAGTTCATCGCCGATCCCGAGCGCTACCTCGGCAAGGATGGCACACCCCCCGCGCCCGTGGACCCGGGCGCGGTCTACACCTGCCCGATGCACCCCGAGGTGCGCCAGATCGGCCCCGGCTCGTGCCCCATCTGCGGAATGGCGCTGGAGCCGCTCGATGTGACGGCCGAGCAGGGCCCCAATCCCGAGCTCATCGACATGACGCGGCGCTTCTGGATCGGCCTCGCGCTGGCGCTGCCGGTCTTCGTGCTGGAAATGGGCGGACACATCTTCGGCTGGCACCATGCCATTCCGCCGACGCTCTCCAACTGGATGCAGCTCGTGCTCGCGACACCCGTGGTGCTGTGGGCCGGCTGGCCGTTCTTCGAGCGCGCGTGGCAGTCCGTCAAAACGCGCAACCTCAACATGTTCACGCTCGTCGCGATGGGCACTGGCGTTGCGTGGACCTACAGCGTCATCGCCACCCTCGCGCCGCAGATCTTCCCCGACGCGTTCCGTCAGGCCGATGGCGCCGTAGCCGTCTATTTCGAGGCCTCCGCCGTCATCACCGTGCTCGTGCTGCTGGGCCAGGTGCTCGAGCTGCGCGCGCGCGAGCAGACATCGGGCGCCATCCGCGCCTTGCTCGATCTCACGCCGAAAACCGCCCGTCGCATCGGCAGCGGCGGCGCGGAAGAGGACGTGCCGCTCGACGAGATCGCCGCGGGCGATGCCCTGCGCGTTCGTCCCGGCGAAAAGGTGCCCGTCGACGGTGTCATCACCGACGGCCGCTCCTCCCTCGATGAATCGATGGTGACCGGCGAATCGATGCCGGTGACGAAAAGCGTGGGCGACCATGTGATCGCCGGCACGCTCAACCAGTCCGGCGCCTTCGTCATGCGCGCCGAGAAGGTCGGCCGCGAGACGATGCTTTCACAGATCGTGCAGATGGTGGCCGAAGCCCAGCGCTCGCGCGCGCCGATCCAGCGCCTTGCCGATCAGGTCTCCGGCTGGTTCGTACCGTTGGTGATCGCCGTCGCGGTTGCCGCCTTCGCCGCCTGGTCGATCTTCGGACCCGAGCCGCGCTTCGCCTATGGGCTCATCGCCGCCGTCTCGGTGCTCATCATCGCCTGCCCGTGCGCCCTCGGTCTGGCGACGCCGATGTCGATCATGGTCGGCGTCGGACGCGGCGCGCAGGCAGGCGTTCTGATCCGCAACGCCGAGGCGCTGGAGCGCATGGAGAAGGTCGACACGCTCGTCGTCGACAAAACCGGCACGCTCACGGAAGGCAAGCCCAAGGTTGTGAACGTCGTCGCCGCCGAAGGCTTCGACGAAAGCGAGATCCTGCGGCTTGCGGCAAGCGTCGAGATCGCGAGCGAGCATCCGCTTGCCCACGCTATCGTCACCGCTGCGAAGGAGCGCGGCATCGAGCCCGCGCGTGTCATGGGCTTCGACTCGCCCACCGGCAAGGGCGCCATCGGCATCGTCGAGCGCAAGCGCATCGCCCTCGGCAACGCGCGCTTCCTCACGGAGCTGCACATCGCGACGGCCGCGCTCGAGGCCGCGGCGGAGAACTTTCGCAGCGAAGGCGCGACATCGATCTTCATCGCCGTTGACGGCAAGGTCGCGGGCGTGATCGCCATCGCCGATCCGATCAAGCCTTCGACGCGCGCGGCACTCGATGCGCTCCGTGCCGATCACGTGCGCGTCGTCATGCTGACCGGTGACAACCGCACGACGGCCGAAGCCATCGCGCGTCGCCTCGGTATCACCGAGGTTGAAGCCGAGGTCCTCCCCGAGCAGAAGAGCGCCGTCGTCGAGCGTCTCCAGAAAGACGGGCGCATCGTCGCCATGGCCGGAGACGGCGTCAACGACGCGCCCGCCCTCGCCGCCGCTGACGTTGGCATCGCCATGGGGACCGGCACGGATGTCGCCATGGAGAGCGCGGGCGTCACGCTGCTGAAAGGCGACCTGCAGGGCATCGTCCGCGCGCGCACGCTGTCGGAGACCGTGATGCGCAACATCCGCCAGAACCTGTTCTTCGCCTTCATTTACAACGCAGCTGGCGTACCCATCGCGGCGGGCATCCTCTACCCCGCGTTCGGCATCCTGCTCTCGCCGATCATCGCGGCTGCCGCCATGGCGCTCTCGTCGGTCAGCGTCATCGCCAACGCGCTGCGCCTGCGCAACGCGCGCCTCGGCTGATCACGCGGATACGGCCGGCGGAGCGAAACACCGCCGGCCACACCGTCTTCGCGCTTAGTGTCCCGGCATCGTATTGAAGCGCGCCTTCTGCTCGTCCGAGAGCGAGTCGTAGAACCCGGCGAGAGCCGGCCGCACCTCGTTCATCGCCGTGACCGTCGCCTTCAACCGCTTATCCATGGCATCGAGCCGCGCCTCGGTCGAGCTGGGGATCTGCGCCGGGCAGGTTGCCTGCAACATCGCAGCCGCCTTCGCAGACACGTTGTCGAGCCGGTCGAGCGCAGCTTTCTGCTTCTCGTCCGGGTCGACCGTGGCGATGATCTCCTGCGTCGGAACGTTGATGAACTCCTCGTTCTGCGAAGCGCACAGCTTGGCGGCGTCCGGCCCCTTGTCGCCGCCCAGCGCATCGAGCCGCTTGCGCTGCTCGGCCGAAAGCGAGCCGTCGAACTTTGCGAGCGGGCCGCGCACCAGATCGAGCCCCTGCACCATAGCGTCGAGGCGCTTCTGCAGCGCATCGAGCCGGCCGACCGGCGTCAGCGGCGGTGATGTCGGGCACGAGTTTCCAAGAATGCTCTCGGCCTTTCCTGAAGCGGTCTGCAACGCCTTGAGATCCGCGAGCTGATCGCCGGTCGGCTTCACGCTCGCTTCGATACGGTCGATGGGCAGGCTGGTAACGCCCGGCGCATACCCGCTGCAAGTGCCGAGGCTTGCACTCTGGCTGTCGTCCGCCACCGAGCCACCCGGCGCCGGCGCGGAAGCCGAACCGGAGGCGTCGCTGCTATCCGCCGGCCCGGCGCTGTAGATGTCTTGATGCGCGGAGCGCGCGTAGGTGTAGCTGTTGTCCGTCTGCGTCCATGCCGTCGCGCCGTAACCGCCGCTCGGCCAGGCATAGGCGCCATTGGGCCAGAACAGCCCGCCCATGATGTAATCGACGTTGTAGTTCCAGAACGGCGCTGTCGCCGCATAGGGCCACCAGGCGAACGACCACATATCGCCGAGCGCGAACGGCCAGAACACCGGCCCGACCCAACCCCAGCGGCAGTTGTAGCAGTTGAAATTGCGCGCGTGCCAGTCGTTGTTCCAGAACCCGTTGTGATCCCAGCGGCCGACGTTCACGGGCCGGCGGAGGTCGTTCCAGTGCTGCGCGAGCTCATCGCGGTGGTCGAAATTACGCTCGTCCGCGCGGCGGTGGTCGTCGGCCCGCGCGCGCGCGTCGGGATGCGCGCCATGGTCATCGGGACGCCGGTCGTCGTGATGGCTGTCATCTGCCCGCCGACCGTCGCGACGGTCGTCTGCGCGATCGTGCTCGGCATGGTGTCGGTCCACGTCGTGATCGCGGCCGGCATGGTCATGACGCTCTTCCACATCGCGGCGGCCTTCACCCGTGTGGCGCCCTTCTTCGATACGCGGAGCATGCATCTCGGGACGAAACTCGGGCCGAAAGGCGGGATGGAAGTCCCGCATGCCGCCTCCGAAATGCCGCATCCCTCCGAAGTGCCCGCCGAAACCACCACCGAAATGCCCACCACCGAAATGCCCGCCGCCGAACCCGCGCGCATCCGCGCCCGAGGCGAACGTCATCGCGCCGACGGAAACACCTGCCGCCAGCGCCAAAGCCGACTTGAGAACCATCTGTCCCTCCGGAGTTGACCGTCGGCCAGCAAATGCCGGCGGCTCCGAACCGATACGATGGAAGTTATGAGGATCGCTTGAGCGGCAACGGCCGACCTTCGCGCACGGCAAATAAAGCCTTCATACCGCTGGAACAGATTGATCCTGCGGCGAAACCACTCCTCAGGGAGGACGGAACGCGGCAGGAAAGCCGCCCTATCGCCCATGGGCAGGCACCGCGGGGCGCCATGACCTGGTGAAGCCGCCTCTGCGCTACGATATGAGGCTCCCCAGCGGGGCCCGGGGCGGCTATTGATCCGCAGGACGAAGGCAACTGGGAAGAGACGATGGCCCCTGACGATACCGAAGCAACCGTAACCGTTCCGCCCGAGTGGGCCACGCTCAAGGCGGTGTGGACGGCCTGGCCGGCTGATCCCAACGAATGGAACGGCGACCTGGAGGCTCCGCGCCACGACGTCGCCGCGCTCGTCCGTGCCCTCTCGGAGACGACGACCGTTCGCCTGCTCGTCAATGGCCCCGAAGCGGAAGCCTCCGCGCGCGCCGCTGTCGGAGATCGCGCGGAGCTGATCCCGGTACGCTATGGCGACATCTGGCTGCGGGACACCGGGCCCATCTTCGCCCGCTCGGACCTCGGTCCGGTAGCTCTACGCTTCGCCACCAACAGCTGGGGCGGAAAGTACGACCTTCCCGACGACGCGACGGTCGGAGACGAGATCGCGCGCATCGCCGATGTTCCAATTCGCCGCTTCGATTTCGTTCTCGAAGGAGGCGCGGTCGACCACGACGGCGAGGGAACGATCCTGACGACGCGCCAGACCCTGCTCAATCCCAACCGCAACGGCTGGACGAAGGAAGAGGCGGAAGCCGCGCTGAAGGAAGCGTTCGGCGCTCGCCGGATCATATGGATCGATGAAGGCCTCAAGAACGACCACACCGACGGGCACATCGACAATATCGCGCGCTTCGTAGGACCGGGCCGTGTCGTGTGTCAGGCGCCGGCCGGCCCCGACGACCCGAACCGGGAAACGCTCGAGGCCATCGCCGCGACCCTCGAGGCCGCAACCGATGCTTGTGGTCGCCAGCTCGAGGTGGCGCGCATCTCCGGCGTCGGCCTCTACCGCAACGCCCTTGGCGAAGTCTCGCCCGCATCACATATGAACTTCATTATCGCGAACGGCCTCGTCGTCGTGCCGGTTTATGG
>Ga0180222_1000357_pt1 | contig 69602 bp, 52 predicted proteins | sample eDN5th37CKraftOP_FD_151336 | JGI IMG/M metagenome (GOLD analysis project Ga0180222, IMG submission 151336) | Enriched Organic Plus compost microbial communities from Emeryville, California, USA - eDNA 5th pass 37_C Kraft OP (version 2) (version 2) ... | reverse complement strand
TCGCGCCTCACGCCGGTGACGGTGGGCGGCGTCGTGGTGCAGAACGCCACGCTGCACAACGAGGACTATATCAAGGGCATCGGCAATGACGGCGAGCCGATCCGCGGCGGTGTCGATATCCGCGAAGGCGACACCGTGATCGTGCAGCGCGCCGGCGATGTCATCCCGCAGGTCGTCAACGTCGTGCTGGAGAAGCGGCCGAATAACGCCAAGCCTTACGAATTTCCGCACACCTGCCCCGCCTGCGGCAGCCACGCCGTTCGCGAAGAAGGCGAGGCGGTGCGCCGCTGCACCGGGGCTCTGATCTGCCCGGCGCAGGCGGTCGAAGGCCTCAAGCATTTCGTCTCGCGCAACGCCTTCGACATCGAGGGACTCGGCGAGAAGCAGATCCAGCAGTTCTACCAGGAAGGCCTGATCAAGACGCCGGTCGACATCTTCACGCTGCAGCAACGCGATGCGAAGGCCGCGCGCAAGCTCGCCGACCGCGAGGGCTACGGCGAGACCTCCACCCGCAACCTGTTCGCGGCGATCGACGCGCGGCGCAGGATCGAGCTCAACCGCCTGATCTTCGCGCTGGGCATCCGCCATATCGGTGAAGGCAATGCCAAGCTGCTGGCGCGCCATTACGGCACGCTGGAAGCGTTTCGCGAGGCGATGCTCGCCGCCGCAGCGGAGCAGACGCCGGACGGCAACGCCTCGGAGGCCTTTCAGGATCTCAACGACATCGGCGGCATCGGCCCGATCGTCGCCAACGCGGTGGTCGAATTTTTTGCGGAGCCGCGCAATGTCACCGCGCTCGACAAGCTGCTGCGCGAGATCGAGGTGCTGCCGGCCGAGAAGCCGCGGCGGAGCTCGCCGGTTTCGGGCAAGACCGTGGTGTTCACCGGCGCATTGACGAAGTTCACCCGCGACGAGGCGAAGGCCGTCGCCGAGCGCCTTGGCGCCAAGGTGTCGGGATCGGTGTCGAAGAAGACCGACTACGTGGTGGCCGGGGAGGAAGCTGGCTCCAAACTGACCAAGGCGCGCGAGCTCGGCGTCACGATCCTCAGCGAAGACGAATGGCTCGGGCTGATCGGGAGCTAGAGAGCCCGTTCAGCAGCCTCACCGTCCGCCTGACGATAAACGCTCTCTAGCGTGATGACATCAGGCTTGTCCGACGGCGTCATCCTGAACCGTCCCGCATCACCCCGAAACATTGTCCTGATGAGTGATCGGCACGGTGGCGGCCTCGAGCCAGACCCGCGTCGCCTCGTCGAGGTGCGGACCGACCTCGCGCCGCACGCGATCATGATAGGCATTGAGCCAGGCCACCTCCTGCTTGCTGATGCGGTGGTTGATCAGGCGTCGGTCGATCGGCGCCAGCGTCAGCGTCTCGAAAGCGTTCATCGGCTTTTCGGCGCCTTCGATCTCGGCGGCGACGACGAGCTCGAGATTCTCGGTGCGGATGCCGAACGCGCCGGTCTTGTAGTAGCCGGGTTCGTTGGAGAGGATCATGCCGCGTTTCAGCGGCGTGGTGCCGAGCTTGGAAATGCGCGCCGGGCCTTCGTGCACCGACAGATAGCTGCCGACGCCATGGCCGGTGCCGTGCTCGAAATCGATGCCGGCCTGCCACAGGAATTGCCGTGCCAGCGTGTCGAGCTGCGCCCCGGTGGTGCCGTCGGGAAATACCGCGCGCGCGATGGCGATATGGCCGCGCAGCACGCGGGTGAAGCGGTCGCGCATCTCCTCCGTCGGCTCGCCGATGGCGATGGTGCGCGTCACGTCGGTGGTGCCGTCTTCATACTGCGCGCCGGAATCGACCAGCAGCAGGTCGCCGGACATGATGCGGCGATTGGATTTGCGGGTGACGCGATAATGCACGATGGCGCCGTTCGGTCCTGTGCCGGCGATGGTGGGGAAGGAGACATCCTTCAGCGCACCGGTGTCGCGGCGGAAGGTCTCCAGCGCTTCGACCGCATCGATCTCGGTCAGCTTGCCGCTCGGTGCCTCACGGTCGATCCAGGCGAGGAAACGCGCCAGCGCCACCGCATCGCGCTGATGCGCGCTGCGGGTGCCGGCGATCTCCGCTGGATTCTTCACCGCCTTGAGCAGGCTGACGGGATCGCTGCCGCGCACCGGCTTGCCGCCGGCGCCGTCGATGAGGCGGCTCAGCGCATCGGCCGCGGTGGCACCGTCGAGGCCGATCGCCGCGCCGCCGGCGGCGAGAGTTTCGAGCTCGGTGGCCAGCGCGTCAGGCTCTTCGACATCGGCCTGCTGTTCGAGATGGTCGCGCACGCTGTTGGACAGCTTGCGCGGATCGATGAAGATTTTCGGCCGCCCATCCTTCGGCACCAGCGCATAGGACAGCGGCAGCGGGGTATGGGAGACGTCGGCGCCGCGAATGTTGAAGGTCCAGGCCACCGCGTGGGAATCGGACAGCACCAGGGCATCGACGCCGAGGCGGTCGATGTTCTCCCGGATCTGATCCAGCTTCTCGGAGGGCGCGACGCCGGCAAACTTGATGTCGTGGACCGTGACCGGCGCGAGTGGCGGCGCCGGCCGCTCGCGCCAGATGGAATCCACCGGGTTCTGCGCGACGGCCACCAGCTCGGCGCCGGCCTGCGCGCAGGCGGCCGCGAGCCGCTCGGCGGCCGCGGTGGTGTGCAACCACGGATCGAAGCCGAGCCGGTCGCCCGGCGACAGATGCGCGGCGATCCAGCTTTCGGGCGACGGATCCACCAGCGGTTCGACATGCCAGGCCTTGGCATCGACCTGTGCGGCCGCCTGGAGCGTATAGCGGCCATCGACGAACAGCGCCGCCTCGTGCGGCAGCACGACGGCGAGGCCGGCCGAGCCGGTGAAGCCGGTCAGCCAGGCCAGCCGCTCCTCCGATGGCGCGACATATTCGTTCTGCTGGGCATCGGCGCGGGGAATCACGAAGCCGGTCAGATGCTGGCGGGCCAGTTCTTCGCGAAAGGCCGCCAGCCGGGCGGTGAGGGCGACCCCGCTCACCTGATCCTCGAATGTCTGGAAATGAGCCTCGAACATGGGGTGTCCTTGGATTGTCGGGCGGCGCTGCGGATAAGTTGCGGCGACTCACCGCGACTTTGCGGCAGAATATTGTAAATGCTGTCGGACTGAGACTAGAATGGCTTGCCTCCGCAATACGGGCAGGGAAACGGCTGTTTCTCGAGCCATCGCCCGATCGGATGGTCCGGGAAACGTCGGGAGTGTGTCAACTCAGTCGCGAGGATGAGGGGATTCACCATGCCTGCTTTCACCTTTGAAAAGCTGTCATCGCCGGTATCGTGTCCTCCCGAGCAGCCGATCAACGACGTCGCGCCGGCCGATCAGGTCCGGCCCGGCAAGTGGCGCCGGGTCATGGACCTCCTGCTGCGGCGTTCGTCCCCTGACTTAGGTGGCCGCGTGGACATGCCCAAGCCCCGTACCACGGCGCATTAGCGTGACGGGCTTCAAGAAAGCCCGGATTTCATTGGCCGCATCTTCGTCTGCTCTCAGCTCCATCGTCGGGCAAACCTCACGTCATCATGCGCCAGGATGATCGTGCAGGCGCGCGGGTCAATCGCGGCCGTCGCGGACGGCGGGTCTGCGCGCGCATCAGCAGGCTGCACCAGCCATCCACCTGCAACCTCCGGACGAGCACGATGCCGGCCGCACGATAGTCGGCGATCACGCCGCGGACATGCGCGGGCAGCAATCCCGACAGGATGACGTTGCCCTCCGGCGCGAGGTGGGACGCCACCGCGGGCGCCATCTGCCGCAGCGGAGCGGCGAGGATGTTGGCGAGGATCAGGTCGAACGGCGCATAGGCTCGGAAGCCGGGCGCCGAGAAGCCGGTGGCGCAGATCGGCTCGATCAGCGCCCGCACGCCGTTCAGGGCGGCGTTGTCGCGGGCGACGAGGGTGGCGCGCGGATCGATGTCACTCGCGAGCACAGGACGCCGGAGCGCCTTGGCGGCGGCGATCGCCAGCACGCCGGTGCCCGATCCGAGATCGAGCACCCGCCGCGGCCGCCGGGCCTTCAGCAGCTCATCCAGCAACAGCAGGCAGCCGCGCGTGGTCCCGTGGTGGCCGGTTCCGAACGCCAGCGCGGCCTCGATCTCGATGCCGAGCTTGTTGGCCGCGATCCGGGCGCGGTCGTGCCGGCCATGGACGACGAAGCGGCCGGCCGGCACCGGGGCAAGGCCTTCGAGGCTGGCCTTCACCCAGTCCTTCGCCTCGATGGTGCGGAAGGCCAGCGTCGCGGCCTCCTCGTCGCCGACGGTCAGCGCCACCAGCGCGCGAATCGCGGCCTCGTCCGGCGGCGTTGCGAAATGCAGGCCGACGTCCCAGCGGCCGCTGGGGCCTTCGAAGGCGGCGACCGCGATGTCGTCGGGATCGAGGCATTCCTCCAGCACATCGACAGTGCGGCGGGCACGCTGCTCGTCGCCGACGGTGAAGGTCGCATTGATGCTGGCTGGCGTTGGGAAGGACATGAGAACCCGGCAAGAGTATGAGCCGCCTTATTCACGCCGGATCAACAGCTGGTTCAAGGCTTTTCCAGCGCGCTATCCCGGATTTATCCGGCAGGTTGTCCCGGCTTTGCCCACAGGATGGAAGCGGCAATTCCCCAGCCTGATCCTGCATTGCGCGCTCGTCTTTGGATTTAAGTTTCGGGGAGCGCCGCATGGCTGCGCGACCTTCGGTGTCCAAAGTCATGTCAGGCTGCGACCAGGATCATCCGCCCTGCTGGCAGGCGGGCCACGTCCGAAAAGAATCGGAGCGGACACTCAAACTGAGGCTCCACCCGTTGCACACAGCTTTTCCACAGGGCAGAGGGGAGTTGTCCACGACGTTGTCCGGGGCTTATCCACAGGCGGTGGGGCGCGGCATCAGGTGAACAGGGCGCGCTCGTCCTGCAGGATGGCGCGGGCGGCGTTGTGGCCGGGAGCGCCGGTCACGCCGCCGCCGGGATGGGCCCCGGAGCCGCAGTGATAGAGTCCCTTCAGCGGCCCGCGATAGTCGGCATGGCCAAGCATCGGCCGCGCCGAGAACAACTGGTTCAGCGTCAGCGCGCCATGGAAGATGTCGCCCCCGAGCAAACCAAATTCGCGCTCCAGATCGAGCGGCGAGAGGACCTGCCGCCCGATGACGCTGGCGGCGAAGCCCGGGGCAAAGCGATCGACCGTCGCGATCATCAGGTCGGCGACCTCCTCGCGGTGGCCGTCCCATGATGTGCCGTCGGGCAACTGCGGCGCGACGTGCTGGCAGAACAGGCTGGCGACGTGCTGACCCGGCGGGGCCAGACTGTCGTCGAGGGTGGAGGGGATCAGCATCTCCACCACCGGCTCGCGGCTCCAGCCGGACCGGCGCGCGTCCTCCCACGCACGGTCCATGTAGCCGAGACCGGGTGCGAGAATGATGCCGGCGGTCAGGTGATCGCCGCCGCCCGGCAGCGCCGTGAAGGAGGGCAGCGCCGACAGCGCCACATTGATCCGGAACGTGCCGGAGCCGTTGCGCCAATGGGCAATGCGGGCGCGGAATTCCTCTGCGAGCGCGTCCCTGGGCACCAGCCCGGTGTAGAGCAGCTTCGGATTGACGTTGCTGGCGACGTAGCGGGCCCGGATGGCGCGGCCGTCGTCGAGCACGACGCCGCGAACCCGGTCTTCCGTGACGATCACCTCGCGCACGCCGGTGCCGGTCTCGATCTCGGCGCCGTGGCTGCGCGCCGCCGCCGCCATCGCCTGGGTGATCGCGCCCATGCCGCCGATGGCGTGGCCCCAGACGCCCTTCCTGCCGTTCACCTCGCCGAAGGCATGATGCAGCATCACATAGGCCGAACCCGGCGTATAAGGGCTGGCGTAATTGCCGACGATGGCATCGAAGCCGAACAGTGCCTTCACCAGATCGCCGCTGAATGTCTCGTCCAGCATTTCCCCGGCCGACCGTGTGAACAGATCGAGCAGCAGGCGCTGCTGCTCGATCGACAGGCTGCGCAGGATGTTGGCCGTGCCGAATGCGTTGGCCGCCTCGCGCATTGCGCGCAGGCCGACTCCTTCGACCAGATTGGGCGGCGCGCGCAGCACCAGATGCCGCAGCACGTCGGCGATCGCGTCCAACTGCGCGGCGAACACGGGAAAGCGTTCGGCGTCGCGAGGATCGAGCCTGGCCAGCGAGGGCAGGGTGCGGCCCTCGCCGGTCAGCAGGTAGCTGCCATCGGGCGCCGGAAGGAAGTTCTGCGCGCGGCGTTCGACAATGCGCAGGCCATGCGCGTTCAGTTGCAGATCGGCGATGATGCGCGGATTGAGCAGACTGACGGTGTAGGATGCGACCGAGTTGCGGAAGCCGGGATGAAATTCCTCGGTGACGGCGGCGCCCCCCACCACCTTGCGGCGTTCGAACATACGCACCCGCAGCCCGCGCATCGCCAGATAGGCGGCGCAGACCAGCCCGTTGTGTCCTGCGCCGATGATGGCAACGTCGGTATCGAAATCAGCCATGGTGCCGCGAGCCGGATGCAATCGCCGCACTGTAGTGCCTTTTCGGGGCGCGCGGTATCCGCGGCGCAATGCCGGTGCGGCTGGCTTGGTTTGACGACGGAGAGTTTATTCCTGTTTCGCGAGAAGGGTTCGAATGTGGCCGGACGGCTTTGGTCTTGCGCATTGGTGCAGGACGTGGCTTTTCCGTCAAACGCGCCGGCGATGCGGACTGGGAACATTGCCTGCCCGTGGTCCGTATGATTCAATCCGGCGCCTCCGGCCGATGCCGGGAGGATAATGCCGCCGCAGGCCGGATCGAGGCTCGCCACTCATGATGCATTCGGGGCCGCCGGCAGGCGGAAGCACGCCATTCGCGGCACGCCATCGCCTGATCCTCATCGTCTATACCGTTGCGATCTTCGTCAGCGCTCTGCTGTTGTTCTCGGTGCAGCCGATGTTCGCGAAGATGGTGCTGCCGCGGCTCGGCGGATCGCCGGGCGTATGGTCGGTTGCGATGGTGTTCTTCCAGTCGCTGCTGCTGGCCGGATATCTGTACGCGCATCTTCTCACGCGGCTGCCCGGCCGCGTTCCGGCGGTGGCGATCCATCTCGTGCTGCTGGCCCTGGCCTTCCTGATGCTGCCGCTGGCGATCGCCGGCGGATGGGGCGAGCCGCCGACCAGCGGCTATGCGTTCTGGCTGCTGGGCCTGTTCACGGTGTCGATCGGGCTGCCGTTCTTTGCGCTCGCGGCCAACAATCCGCTGCTGCAGGCCTGGTTCGTCCGCACCGGACATCCGGATGCGTCGGACCCGTATTTTCTTTACGCGTCGTCGAATATCGGCAGCTTTCTGGCGCTGCTGTCCTATCCGTTGCTGCTGGAGCCGATGCTGTCGCTGCATCGCCAGAACCTCGCCTGGACCGCGGGCTATGGCCTGCTGATCCTTCTGATCGCCGGCTGTGGCGTGTTGCTGCTGCGCTCGCCGCCAGCGGCGGCGCGGGCGAGCGCGGAAAATGATGAGCGACCGGCCCCGTCGTGGCGGCTCCGGGGGCGATGGATTTTCCTGGCCGCCGTTCCCTCGGGGCTGCTGATCGCCGTCACCGCGCACATCTCCACCGATGTTGCCGCGGCCCCGCTGTTGTGGGTGCTGCCGCTGTCGCTCTATCTGCTGACCTTCGTGCTGGTGTTCCAGTCGCGGCCGCTGCTGCCGCATGCGTGGATGCTGGAATTGCAGCCGCTGGCGATTGCCGGCGTCATCGTGCTGCTGGCGATCGGCGGCGAGCAGAACCTGCTGCTCACCCTCGGCGGACATCTGCTCTGCTTCTTCGTCATCGCCATGGCCTGCCACGGCGAACTGGCGCGCACCCGCCCGCCGCCGCGCCATCTGACCGGCTTTTACGTGGCGATGTCGTTCGGCGGCATGCTGGGCGGCCTGTTCGCCGGGCTGGTGGCGCCGTTCACTTTCTCCTGGGTGGCCGAATATCCGATCCTGCTCGTGCTTGCGGCGCTGTGCCGTCCCGATGGCGGCGAGCGCTGGGCGCGATGGCTGCGCTGGTACTGGGTCGCCCTGGCGGCGCTGGCGCTGGCGTTGGCGGTGCCGGTGATGACCGGCGGGACGACTTTCAGCTGGCTGACGGCGAAGCGGGTCGAGGTCATTGCCATCATCGCCGTCATCGCCGCGCTGCTCGCCGTGGCGCTGCGCGGCGAGCGCTGGAAGGTCGCCGCCACGGCGGCGCTGGCGGTTGTGCTGGTTCGCGCCTATCCGGCCGACGAAGGGCGGGTGACCACGGTGCGCAGCTTCTTCGGCGTGCACAAGATTCAGGTCACTCCCGGCGGCTACCATCACGTGCTGATGCACGGCACCACCATTCATGGCGCCCAGCGCATGCGCAACGACGACGGCACGCCGGTCACCGGGCGGCCGCAGATGATCTCCTATTACGACAAGGACAGCGGCATCGGGCAGGCGATCGCCGCGGTGCGGGAACGCAAGGGCGCGCCGCTGCGGGTGGCGGTGATCGGCCTCGGCGCCGGCACGCTGGCCTGCGCGGCCGCGCCGGGGGAGAACTGGCGCTTCTTCGAGATCGACCAGAGCATGATCGATACCGCCCGCGATCCGCGCTATTTCACCTTTATCCGCGACTGCGCCCCGGATCTGCAGCCGGTCCTCGGCGATGCCCGCATCACCTTCGCGCACGAGCCCGACGGGGTCTACGATCTGATCATCGTCGATGCGTATTCGTCCGATGCCATCCCGATCCATCTCGCCACCCGGGAGGCGATGGCGATCTACCGTGCCAAGCTGGCGCCGCAGGGCGCGGTGCTGATGCATGTCTCCAACCGGCACCTCGAACTGGCCAGCGTGGTGGTCGGGATCGCGGCGGCGAACGGCCTCAAGAGCTGGCACTTCAGCGAGGATGTGGAGCGCGACGATCCTTACATCTTCACCACCGAGGTGGTGCTGTCCGCGCACGCCGCTGCCGATATCGGCCCGCTGGTCTGGAACGAGAACTGGGCTGCGCGGACCCCGGACCCCGCCCAGGGGGTCTGGACCGACGACTATTGCAACATCCTCGGCGCGGTGTGGCGACGGCTGCGCGAATGATCAGCCGACGGCTCAGCCTGCGCTGTCAGTCCATGTCGGTGAACAGTCCGCGCGGGCGCAGATAGGGCCGCGGCGCGTAGTAGCCCTGCTGGGGCGCGTAATAGTCCTGCTGGGCGTAACCGCGCGGCGCATAATATTGCTGCTGCGCATAGCCCTGGCCGTAAGAATCCGGCTGCGCCTGATAGCTGCGGCGATACGGCCGCGGCGAGGGATAGCGGCGGTCTCCGCTGCTGCCATCGGCCGGATAGATGTAGCCGTCGTCATCGGCGGTGGCCTGTTGCGGCGGGCTGCGCCGCGCCGGCGGCGACAGGTCGACCGGATTGCCGGCTGCGTCATAGGCGGGGGTGGGATCGGTCGCGGTCGGATCGCGGCGGGCGATCGCCGGCCTCGATTGCCCCTTGCGGGCGAGCGCCACGCGCGACGAGCCGGTCAGCGTCACCGTCGTCGTCAGCAGGCCGTCCTTCTGCACCAGATCGTAGAGCGTCGCGGCATTCTCGCGCGACAGGCGGACGCAACCATGCGACACCGGCGTGCCGAGGCTGCGCTCCGAAAGCGTGCCGTGGATGGCATGGCCCTGCTTGGTGAAGAAGATCGAGTGCGGCATCGGCGCATCGTCGAACTCCTTCGAATAGTGGTCCAGCTCCATCCGGAAGGTCTGAAACTTGCCGCTCGGCGTTTCATGCGAGGGATTGCCGGTCGAGACCGGCCATTGGTAGCGCTGCTCGCCGTCGACCGAGACGGTCATGATCTGGTTGTCCTTGTCGACAACGATCGAGACTTTGGCGAGGGCAATGGTGGACGTTGCTGAAAGCATCAGCGCGGCAAGCGGGATGACGAACGAACGCATGTGACTCCTGCCTCCAACCTCATCCGGCCGCCCCGCCGCCATGAGGATCGCTTGCCCGCCCCCTCCCTATATGCACATCACCGGCGCGCCTTGCCAGTGGATTCAGACGATCAGCCTTAACGGCAGCGATTTGCCATGCATGCCGGCAAAGGGCGACAGCCTCCTGGCGTGGGCGTACCGGTTTGAGACATCCCCGGTTACCGCTGCCGCCTGCACCATTCGGCCGTAGCGAGATTTTGTTCCCCGGAGGCGCAACCAATGAAGGCGTGGCGCGTTACATTTTCGTGATGGGAGCAAACAACAACTGCGGGATCTGATCATAATGCGATCGAAAACAATGACATTGTCCAGCCGCTTTTCAGGCCGCCTCTATCTGGCCATGGCCGCGACAGCGCTGGCACTGCTGGCCAGTCCCGGTCTCGGGCACGCCCAGGGTGTAATCGGAGGCATGGAGCGCGGCGCCAACCAGGGCGCGCGCGAGGGTAACAGGGCGGCAGGCCCGGTCGGTGGAGCCGTCGGCGGCGCGATCGGCGCCGGCGTCGGTGGCGTGGTCGGCGGTGTCAAGGGCGTGCTCGGTATTCCGGACAGCGGCCCCTACCGCGGCCGGCGGTGCCGCGGCTATTACGATCGCCACCATCGTTTCCACTGCTATCGCCGCTGATCTGGCGGGATGTAGCCCTGCGGGCCGTCCTTGCGGCGTCTGTTTACGGAAAGGCCCGGCTAAGCCCGGGCCTTTCTGCTGCCGGTCCCGCCACCGATCCCGCTAGTTGCGCAGGCGATAGCCGGTTTTGAAAATCCACCAGATGATGGTGAGACAGATCGCGAGGAAGGCGAGGGTCAGGCCGAGGCTGACCTCGATGCCGACGTCGGCGATCTCGGAGAAGCTCCAGCGGAAGCCGCTGATCAGATAGACCACCGGATTGAACAGCGCCGCGGTGCGCCAGCCCGACGGCAGCATGTCGATCGAATAGAACGCGCCGCCGAGGAAGGTCAGCGGCGTGATCACCAGCAGCGGAATGACCTGAAGCTTCTCGAAATTATCTGCCCAGATTCCGATGATGAATCCGAACAGGCTGAACGTGACAGCGGTCAGGATTAAAAAGGCCAGCATCCAGACCGGATGATGAATCTGCAGCGGGACGAACAGCGTCGCGGTGCCGAGAATGATCAGCCCGAGCAGGATCGATTTGGTGGCGGCGGCGCCGACATAGCCGATCACGATTTCCAGAAACGAGACCGGGGCCGAGAGGATCTCGTAAATGGTGCCGACGAATTTCGGGAAGTAAATGCCGAACGAGGCGTTGGTGATGCTCTGCATCAGCACCGACATCATGATCAGGCCCGGCACGATGAAGGTGCCGTAGCCGACCCCTTCGACATTGCCGATATGGGAGCCGATCGCCGCGCCGAACACGACGAAGTAGAGCGAGGTGGAGATCACCGGCGCGATGATGCTTTGCAGCAGCGTGCGCCAGGTGCGAGCCATCTCGAAGCGGTAGATGGCGCGGATCGCGGTGAGATTCATGCGTTGCTCCTCACCAGATTGACGAAGATGTCCTCAAGCGAATTTTGCGTGGTGGAGAGGTCCTTGAAGACGATGCCGGCGCCGCGCAGGTCGTTGAGCAGGCTGGTGATGCCGGTGCGCTCGGCCTGGGTATCGTAGGAATAGGTCAGCCGCAGGCCGTCGTCGCTCACCGTGAGCGGATAGGCCGCGAGCTGCGCCGGAATGGCGGTGAGGCGATCCTGCAGATAGAGCGTCAGCTGCTTGCGGCCCAGCTTGCGCATCAGGGTGGCCTTCTCCTCCACCAGGATGATCTCGCCCTTGTTGATGACGCCAATGCGGTTCGCCATCTGCTCGGCCTCCTCGATGTAGTGGGTGGTGAGGATCACCGTGACGCCGGCATCGCGCAGCGCGGCGATGACATCCCACATGCCTTTGCGCAATTCGACATCGACGCCGGCTGTCGGCTCGTCGAGGAACAGGATTCTCGGCTCATGGGACAGCGCCTTGGCGATCATCACCCGCCGCTTCATGCCGCCCGACAGCTCGATGATGCGGCTGTCCTTCTTGTCCCACAGCGACAGATCCTTGAGGATCTTCTCGACATAGGCCGGGTTCTTGCGCTTGCCGAACAGGCCGCGGCTGAAGCTCACGGTGGCCCACACCGTCTCGAAGGCGTCGGTGTGCAGCTCCTGCGGAACCAGGCCGATCAGCGAACGGGCGGCGCGATAGTCGGCCGTGATGTCGTGGCCGCCGACCAGCACCTTGCCGGTGCTCGCATTGACGATGCCGCAGATGATGCTGATCAGGGTGGTCTTGCCGGCGCCGTTGGGGCCGAGCAGGGCGAAGATCTCGCCCTGCCGGATATCGAGATTGATGTCCTTCAGCGCGGTGAAACCCGTGCCATAGGTCTTGGACAATTGCGAAACGGATATGATCGGCGGCATGAGAACGATGAGGTAAAGAGACGGAGTGGGCGCGCTTGATGGCGGATGCCGGCGCCGGCGAGGTGGTCTCCACACGTAGGAACGCCGACGGCCCGGCGCAATCGCTCAGGCGCGCTGAACGAAGCTGTCGACCACTTTTTTCTCGCCGGCCTTGTCGAAATCGATCGACAGCTTGTTGCCGTCGATCTTGACGATGTGGCCGTAGCCGAACTTCTGGTGGAACACGCGCTCGCCGAGCGAATAGTCGGATACCGTGCCGGTCGATTTGGCGATCAGCTCGCCTTCGATGGTCAGCGGTCCGCGTGCGTGCCTCGATCCACCACCATAGGCTGCGCCGCTTTCGTTGAAGCCGCCACGGGTACGGTTGGCCTGGGCGCGCTGCCAGCCCGGCGTGGAATAGCTGGAGCCGAACGCGTCGAGATTGTCGAAGCGCGAGGCACCGTAGCCGCCGGCGCCGCCCCAGCCCGCGGTGCCCTTGGATTCGGTGACCTCGATGTGATCCGGCGGAAGCTCGTCGAGGAAGCGGGACGGCACCGTGGTCGACCAGCTGCCGTGAATACGCCGGTTGGTGGCGAAGTAGATCTTGGCGCGGCGCCGCGCGCGGGTGATCCCGACATGGGCGAGGCGGCGCTCCTCCTCCAGCCCGGCGCGGCCCTGTTCGTCCAGCGCGCGCTGGTGCGGAAACAGCCCTTCCTCCCAGCCGGGCAGAAAGACGTTGTCGAATTCGAGGCCCTTGGCGGAATGCAGCGTCATCAGCGACACCGCGTCCTCCTCCGGCCCGCCGTCGCGATCCATCACCAGCGCGATGTGCTCGAGGAAGCCTTGAAGGTTCTCGAACTCCTCCATCGAGCGCACCAGCTCCTTAAGGTTCTCGAGCCGGCCGGCGGCATCGGCCGAGCGGTCCTTCTGCCACATCTCGGTATAGCCGCTTTCATCGAGCACGACCTCCGCCAGCTCGGTGTGCGGTATCGACTGGCTTTGCTGCCGCCAGCGATCGAAACTGTCCATCAGGTTGCGCAGCGAACTGCGCGCCTTCGGCTTCAGCTCATCGGTTGTGGCGACGGCGCGGGCGGCTTCAGACAACGGAATGCGGCGCTTGCGTGCATGCTCGTAGAGCAGTTGCACCGTGGCATCGCCGATGCCGCGCTTCGGCACGTTGATAATGCGCTCGAAAGCCAGGTCGTCGGCGGGCGAATTGACGACGCGCAGATAGGCCAGCGCGTCGCGGATCTCGGCGCGTTCGTAGAAACGCGGACCGCCGATGACGCGATAGGGCAGGCCGAGGGTCACGAAGCGATCTTCGAATTCCCGCATCTGGAACGAGGCGCGCACCAGAATGGCGGTCTCGTTGAGCTTCTCTCCGGCGCGCTGCAGTTCTTCGATTTCCTCGCCGATGCTGCGGGCTTCCTCTTCGGAATCCCAGGCGCCGGTCACCGTCACCTTTTCGCCGGGAACGTCCTCGGTATGCAACGTCTTGCCGAGCCGGCTTTCGTTGTGCGCGATCAGATGCGAGGCCGCCGCGAGGATATGGCCGGTGGAGCGGTAGTTGCGCTCGAGCCGGATCACCCTGGCCCCGGGAAAGTCATGGTCGAAGCGCAGGATGTTGTCGACCTCGGCACCGCGCCAGCCATAGATCGACTGGTCGTCATCGCCGACGCAGCAGATGTTTCTGGGTTGGGGTCTTGCCGCGGTCATATCCGCACGCTGCACCTCAGCGGCTGTGCCCGGCAATGACGCTTGTGTCGGTGCCTGCGCCAGGAGCCGCAGCCAGAGATACTGCGCGACGTTGGTGTCCTGATATTCGTCGACCAGAATGAACCTGAAGCGGTTCTGGTAGTTGCGCAGCACGTCCGGATTTTCGCGGAACAGCCGGATGTTCTCCAGCAGCAGATCGCCGAAATCGGCGGCGTTCAGCGTCTTCAGGCGTTCCTGATACAGCGCATAGAGCTTGCCGCCGCGGCCGTTGCCGAACACCGCCGCCTCGCCGGACGGCACCTGCGACGGCGTCAGGCCGCGATTTTTCCAGCCGTCGATCAGCCCGGCCAGCATGCGCGCCGGCCAGCGCTTGTCGTCGATGCCGTCGGCCTGCAGCAACTGCTTGAGCAGGCGGATCTGGTCGTCGACGTCGAGCACGGTGAAATTCGACTTCAGCTGCACCAGCTCCGCATGCATGCGCAGGATGCGGCCGCCGATCGAATGGAAGGTGCCGAGCCAGGGCATGCCCTCCACCGCATGGCCGAGCATGTCGCCAAGCCGCGTCTTCATCTCGCGGGCAGCCTTGTTGGTGAAGGTCACCGACAGGATTTCGTGCGGCCGCGCCCGTCCGGTGCTGAGGATATGGGCGATCCGCGAGGTCAGCACCCGGGTCTTGCCGGTTCCCGCGCCCGCCAGCACCAGCACTGGGCCGTCCAGTGCCTCCACCGCCTCGCGCTGCTCGGGGTTGAGCGCCGCGAGATAGGGCGGCGTGGCGCTGGCGCGGGCCCGCGCCGCAATGCCCCCGGCCACCGGCTGATGGTGGGGCACGTCGTGGCGGATCAGCTTGCTCGGCTCAGTCATGCGAATCGGTCTCACCCCACGATGCCATTGTGGGCCGGTGAAAGGGAGCCTTGATGGCGGGATCTGTGCGGATATAGGACGTTTGACCGCCGGATGACAGGCCTTTCGGCCTGCTTGTGGCCTGTTCCCGGTTCCACGCCTCAGCGGACCGGCATGGCGATGCGGCGGCCCAGCCCTTCGGGGCGCGGCACGGCGCGGTGCGATTCGGTGAGGGCGTCGATCCGGGCGCGGATGTCGGGGGGAAAGGGCGCGGTGCGGCGCGTGGTCATGTCGACATGCAGGCTCATATTCTCGGAGGTGGCGGACAGCCAGCCTTCGGTCGCGTGGCGCAATTCCTCGAAGGTGTGGATGCGCTTGTCGTCGCTGCCCACGATCAGGATCGAGACCTGGACCGGATCGCCAAGGTGAATTTCGCGCAGGTAGCGCACGTGGCATTCGGCGGTGAAGGTCGAGCCGCCCCGCGTTTTCAGATAATCGGGGCCGATGCCGAACTCGTGCCACAGCGCGTCGATCGCCCGGTCGAACAGCACGTTGTAATAGGCCATGTTGAGGTGGCCGTTGTAGTCGATCCAGGCCGGCTCGATCTGCATCACCGGCGCCTTGAACGGCGCGTCCTGCAGCTTCGGTCCGGCGGCGGGCATTGTCATGGCAGTTTCTCTCCTGCAGGGACGGCCTGCCGACGAATGATTTGTGCGGCGGCTTGATCCGTTATACATCCTTTGCAACGGTCGCATCGCTCGTGACAGTGTTCTTTCGAATCCGAGTCCGCTTCGGAACACTGGGGGAGGAAATCGTCATGAATGCCCACAACACTTTCGATCTGCCCCATGCCGATCCGAAATCGCTGGCGCGGGCGCTCGAGGCGCTGGCAGGGCGTTTCGGCAACCGCCTGGTGACCTCGCAGGCGGTGCGCGAGCAGCACGCCCACACCATGACATGGTTGAAGTCGCAACCGCCGGATGCGGTGGTGATGGCGCAGGAGACCGCGGACATCCAGGACGTGGTGCGCATCTGCGCGGCCCATCGGGTGCCGGTGATCGCGTTCGGGGCCGGCACCTCGCTGGAGGGCCAGATCAACGCCCCTGCCGGGGGCATCTGCATCGACCTGCGCGACATGAACCGCGTGCTCGCGGTGCATGTCGAAGATCTCGATTGCGTGGTGCAGCCGGGCATTACGCGCAAGACGCTGAACGAGCATCTGCGCGATCAGGGCGTGTTCTTTCCGATCGATCCCGGCGCCGACGCTTCGATCGGCGGCATGACCTCGACGCGCGCCTCCGGCACCAATGCGGTGCGTTACGGCACCATGCGCGAGAATGTGCTGGCGCTGAAGGTGGTGCGCGGCGACGGCGAGATCATCACCACCGGCACCCGGGCCAGGAAGTCTTCGGCGGGCTACGATCTGACGCATCTGTTCGTCGGCGCGGAAGGCACGCTCGGCATCATTTCCGAGCTGACGATCCGGCTGCGCGGTATCCCGGAGATCATCGCCGCGGCGTCGTGCTCGTTCGCGACGGTGGAGGGCGCCTGCCGTGCCACCATCCTCGCGATCCAGACCGGAATCCCGCTGGCGCGCATCGAGCTTCTCAACGCAGCGCAGGTCAAGGCCAGCAACGCCTATTCGAAGCTGACGCTGCCGGAGACGCCGCTGCTGCTGCTCGAATTTCACGGCAGCGAGGTCGAGGTCGCGGAGCAGAGCCGCCGTTTCGGCGAGATCGCGCAGGAATGCGAGGGCGGCGCGTTCGAATGGACCACGCGGCCGGAGGATCGCACGCGGCTGTGGCAGGCGCGGCATGACGCCTATTGGGCGGTGCGTGGCCTGCGGCCGGGCGCCGGCGTTGTCGCGACCGACGTCTGCGTGCCGATCTCGCGGCTGGCCGATTGCGTCACCGAGACCGAGGCCGATCTCATCCGTCTCGGCCTGCTGTCGCCGATCGTCGGTCATGTCGGCGATGGCAACTTCCACTGCTCGCTGCTGTGCGATGTCAACGATCCGGACGAGATGGCGCGGGCCGAGGAGTTCATGCATCGCCTGGTGGAGCGGGCGCAGTCGATGGACGGCACCTGCACCGGCGAGCACGGCATCGGGCAGGGCAAGCAGAAATATCTTATCGGCGAGCTCGGCTCCGAGGCGCTCGATGCGATGCGCGCGCTGAAGCGGGCGCTGGATCCGCAGAACATCTTCAATCCAGGGAAAATCGTTCCGGCGGAATGATCCGCGGCATCGCCGCTCCGGCAGGAGATGCGCTGCCCTCCCGTCAACTCCCTCCGAGGTTATTGACCCGGCCGCATCCCTCGTCTCAAATCGGCCGCAGATGTCGGAGGCCTTCGCTTCGCGGCATGCGAGGGAGGGCTGCGAGCCATGCGAACGCGTTTTTTCTACGGATGGATTATCGTCGCCATCACCTTTGTGACCATGGGTATCGGCGTGAACGCGCGCACGGCGTTCTCCCTGTTCTTTCCCTCGATCATCGATGAGTTCGGCTGGGAGCGCGGCGTAACCGCCGGCGCCTTCTCGTTCGGCTTCGTGGTGTCCGCCGCGTTCAGTCCTCTGATCGGCCGCATGATGGACCGGTTCGGGCCGCGGGTGGTGATGGAAGGCGGGGTGCTGCTGACGGCGGGCGGGCTGCTGCTCGCGCCGCTCACCACCGCGCCGTGGCATCTTTATCTGACCATGGGACTGCTGGTCGGCGGCGGCAGCGTCTGCCTCAGCTATACCGGGCAATCGCTCTATCTGCCGAACTGGTTCATCCGGCGGCGCGGCCTTGCGATGGGGATCGCCTTTGCCGGCGTCGGCATCGGCTCCATCATTCTGTTTCCCTGGATCGGCAGCGTCATCGCACAGTCGGGCTGGCGGACTGCAAGCGTGGCGCTTGGCGTTCTGATACTGGTGGTGCTGGTCCCCATCAACCTGATGGTCCGGCAGCGGCCGCAGGACATCGGATTGCTGCCGGACGGCGATGGTGCCGCGACCGGGGCCGAGACGCGGCGCCCGACGGTGATGATTGTCGATCCGGCCTGGGCCGCGGTCGACTGGACGCTGCCGCGAGCGCTGCGCACCCGCCGTTTCTGGTGGTTGTCGCTGGCCTTTTTCTGCGGCCTCTATGCCTGGTATGCGGTGCAGGTGCATCAGACCAAATACCTCATCGAGATCGGCTTCAGCACCAATCTTGCGGTCTGGGCGCTGGGCCTGGTCAGCCTGCTCGGCATTCCGGGCCAGATCATCCTCGGCCATCTCTCGGATCGGATCGGGCGTGAATGGATCTGGACCATCAGCGGCTTCGGGTTCGTGCTCTGCTTCGCGGCCCTGATCGCGCTCGCCTATGTGCCCAGCATGGCGCTGGTCTATCTGATGATCCTGGCGCAGGGGCTGATCGGCTACGGCGTCACCGCCGTGATGGCCGCGGTGGTGGTCGAAATCTTCGAAGGGCGGCACTACGGCAGCATTTTTGGCACGGTAATGCTGGCCGGGCTTGCCGGCGGCGCGCTCGGCCCCTGGCTCACCGGCGTGCTGCACGATTGGTATGGCGATTACATTGCCGCCTTTTTCGTGGCGATGGCGTTCAGCCTCGTCGGCAATGCGTCCATCTGGCTCGCAGGTCCGGGCAGGGTGCGCGTCGTTGCCGGGCGGGCGCACCGTTTTCGCAGCGGCACCGCCGTGGCGCCGGATCCAGCCTAGCCTCGGCCATGCCCGCCCGGACGCACCATCCGTTGTGACTTTGCCACAGTTCGCTCTATAACTGGCGCGGCTCCGGCGCTATCGTCGGCCCGGCGTCAGGGATCGCTGCCTCAGGGCGCCAATCGCAAGATGCGGTGCCGCAGCGGGCGCGGCCGGCGAGCCGGAGTCCATGACCCCGGATCGCGCTAAGAGGGAGTTGCCGTGCAGACGACCCTGCTCGGATTGGCGATAGCCTTCATCATCGCATTGGTCGCGGCGCTGGTCGGCCCTCACTTCGTTGACTGGAATCAGTTCCGTCCGCAGTTCGAGGCCGAGGCCAGCCGTATCATCGGCGCCCCGGTGCGGGTCGGCGGCGGCCTCGATGCGCGGCTGTTGCCGGCGCCGTCGTTGCGGCTGCGATCGATCCTGGTGGGGGGCGCCAACGATCCCGGACGGCTCCGCGCCGACAAGCTCGACGTCGAATTCAGCCTCGGTGCGCTGCTGCGGGGCGAGTGGCGTGCCACCGAACTCACCGTCAACGGTCTTTCGCTGGATCTCGGGCTCGACCAGAGCGGACGTCTCGACTGGCCGATTGGGTCCGGCAACGATGCCCTCGCGTCGCTCGCCATCGATCGTCTCAACCTCACCGGGCGCATCGCGCTTCACGATGCGCGAAGCCGCAGCACGCTGGAACTGCAGGATATCGCCTTCAGCGGCGACGTCCGCGCGCTGGCGGGGTCGCTGCGTGGCAACGGCAACTTTCTGCTGGCAGGCGCGCGCTATCCATTTCGCGTCACCTCGAGCCAGAACAGCGACGGCAGTGGCACGCGCGTCCACCTGACCCTCGAGCCCGGAACCCAGGGCATCGCTGTCGATCTCGACGGAGCGTTGAGCTTCGATGCGCGCGTGCCGCGTTTCGAGGGCGCCATGACGCTCGCACGGACCGCACCGGACGGAACGGCGCCGGATTCGGTGACACCATGGCGCGTGACGGCAAAGCTCAAGGCCGATCCGGCCAAGGCGGCGCTGAGCCGGGTCGAGACCAGTTTCGGCAACGACGATGCCGCCCTGAAGCTGACCGGGCTTGCGGATCTCCGCTTCGGCGCGACGCCGCTGCTGCAGGCGCTGCTCTCGGCGCGGCAGCTCGATCTTGACAAGCTCCTGGAGAAGCAGGGCGGCGCGGCGGAGGCGGCTCGCATCCTGCCCGGCCTGCAATGGCTGCTCACCTCGATGCCGCAGGCGATGCTGCCGACGCGGATCGACATCAATGCCGAGCGCGTATTGCTGGGCGGGCGGCCGGTGCAGGATCTCGATCTGACACTGCGCGCGGATGCGTCCGCATGGAGCGTCGACCGGCTCGAACTGCGCGCGCCCGGCGCCACCGATGTCAGCATTCAGGGCGCCATGGCGCCATCCGAGGAGGCGGAGAATTTCAAGGGCGCACTGAAGGTCGATTCCACCGATCCGGCGACCTTCGCGGCCTGGCTGACCGGTCGCGGCGATGTCGTGCCGCAGCTTCAGAAGCCGTTGCATGTCAGCGGCGACGTACATTTCGGCTCGAAGCTGATGGAGATCGACAACCTGAAAGCCGAGGTCGACGGCGGCACCGTCGCCGGTCGTCTCCGCTGGGCGGCGCGGAGCTCGACAACACCGTCGGTGATCGAGGCCGACATGCGCGCGGACCGGCTCGATCTCGATGCGGCGGCCGCCTTCGTGCAGGCCCTCGGCAGTTCACAGGAGAAGTGGCCCGAACGCGGCGTGCTGTCGCTCAACGTCGCGCAGGCGATCTCGTCCGGACAGGAACTGCGGCCGGTGGTCGCGAAGCTGCATTACGATCCGAAAACCATCGCTCTCGACGAGGTCAGGATCGGCCAGGCGAACGGCCTGACACTGGACGGCTCCGGTGTTTTTCAGCGAGATGCGGCCACCGGCAGGCTGGCGCTGCAGGCCGGCGCGCCCTCGGTCCGCGCGCTTGCGCCATTGATCGAGCCGTGGGCGCCGGGGCTTGCGGAGCGGCTGAAGGCTGACACCCTGTCCGCCACGGAGCCGGCGCAGCTTAAGCTGGGGCTTGCTCTCGACAAGGATGCGAAGGACGGCAAGCACGCCGGCGCGCGCGCGACGCTCGAACTGGCGTCTTCCCGGATCAACGGAACGGTCAAGGTGCGGGCGGCGCCAACCGTGGCCGCGATCCGTGGCCTCGACGGCGAGGCGCTGGCGCGGGCGCCGCTCGACATCGAGGTTGATGCGGCGGCCGACGACGGCGCGGCACTGCTGCGATTGGCGGGGCTCGATCGGGCGATCGTCGCCGGCGACGGTCCGGCCCGCCTCACCGGCACCGGGCACGGGACGTGGCACGCCGCATGGCAGGTCAAAGGCAACCTCTCGGCAGGCGCCCTCGCTGCGGAAGCCCATGGCAGCATCGAGCCGGCAGGGCGCAAATCCGCCGATCTGACCTTCAAGCTGCGAAATGCGAACATCGCGCCGCTGCTCGGCCTCGCCCCGGCATCGTCGCTGGCGCAGGTCGCGAGCCTGTCCGCGCATCTCACGCGCCAGGGCGACAAGCTGCAGCTCAGCGATGTCGATGCATCCCTCGCGGGCACGCGGCTGCGCGGCCGTGTCGGCGCCACGCTCGGCGATACCGTCGCGCTCGATGGCCAGCTCGGCATGGACGCGCTGAATCTGCCGCAGGCTTTCGCCCTGCTGATCGGATCGGTGGAGCAGGACAACGGCGCACCGCTCGGGCGCGGCCTGACGCAGGGCTGGCGCGGCCAGCTCGGATTCCAAGCCTTGCGCGGCCAGCTTCCGGGCGATATCGAACTGCAGCCGGTGAGCGGCGTCGTGAAGGGCGACGGGCAGTCGGTGAAGATCGAGGCGCTGAGCGGCAAGGTCGGCGGCGGCGAGATCAAGGCCGACATCGATGCGAGGCCCAGCGACGATGGCCTCGCGCTGAGCGGTTCGGTGCAGTTCGATGGCGTCGACGGTGCCGCGCTGCGTTATCGCGATCTGGCGATGCCCGGCGGGCGCGCCGCGCTGCGCATGACCTTCGCCAGTCATGGCCGCAGCGTTTCCGCCCTGACCGGGGCCTTGACCGGCAGCGGCACGCTGACCATCGATGCGGCTCGGATTGCCGGCCTCAATCCGAACGTGTTCGATGCGGCGATGCGGGCGAGCGACGGCGGCAAGGCCACCAATGAGGATCAGCTTCGCCAGCTCATCGGTCCGGAACTGCAGCAGGGTGAGCTCGCGGTGAAGCGGGCGCAGATTCCATTCCTGTTGCGCGATGGCCGGCTCAGCGTCGGCGCCACCCCGCTGGAAGCCGACGGCGTGCGGGCCGTGATCTCGGGCGGCTATGACATCGTGGCTGATCAGGTCGATATCCGTGCCAACCTCGAGTCGCTGGGAGCGCCGCTGGCAGGAGGCCGCCCGCAGCTCGAGCTGTTCACGGTGGGACCGCCGGGCAGGCTGCAGCGGTCGGTCGATGTCGCGGCGCTCTGGAGCTGGCTGGCGATGCGCGCGATCGACCGCGAGACGCAGCGGCTCGATGCGATCGAGCAGGGGCGGGTGCCGCCGGCTGCGTCCGCGCCGCCGCCCGAGCCTGCGCCTGCTCCGGAGCCCGCGCCCACCCCGGCGCCAGCACCGCCGGCCGCCGAACCCGCGCCGGAGGTGCCGCTGCCGGAAGGCGATCCGCGCAGGGCGTCGCCGAAGCCGAAGGAGAGCGCGCCGAAGCCTGTGCCGCCGCAGCAGATGCCGACCGGCACCACGCGTCCGACGGTCGCGCCGCTGCCGCCGCCGATCGAGGTAAGGCCGGCACCCGGCACCACCACGCATCGGCCGCGTCCGCGGGCGCCGCTGGTGCTCACCCCACCGCCAGCCCAGCAGCCGCTGCGGCCCGGGCTGTAGCGGCCGCGACGCAGATGCCGGCTGTCAGGCGCGGCGACGCGTCAGCCGTTGTGAGGTTGGGTCGTGCCGGGCGATGGTTGCATCTGGCGTTCGCCGATCAGCATCATGCCGGTGGCGCGGGTGCGGAAGTAATCGAGCACGAAAAGCCGGACCGCCGAAGACAGATTGTCGGTCTGGCGTTGCCGGTCGATCCGGGTGAGCTGCGTCGACAGCGTGACGCCGCTGCGGGCGGCGATGTCCTTGAGGCTTTCCCAGAACGCGTCTTCGAGGCTGACGCTGGTTTTGTGGCCGCCGACCATCACGGATCGCTTGATCACGGCATAGGTGGACGAACTCGGCGCGAACCGCGCATCGATGCTGGAATGGAGCTCCTGGTGTGTCGTCATGACGGCCCTTCCGCGACAAACGAATCTTACCTGCGCCCTGCGATGCCGGCGCGACCGGAGCGCTTCACCGGCTTGCTGCAGCCGGGTCACCCGCCTCGTGCATTCAAATTAAGTCAAACCGTGCGCAAGATGTATTCGGTAAACAACCTACGGGAATGAATGTAGGATGGCGGCCAAGCCTTCCATCGAACGGTCGCAAGCGGGCGGCGCCCGTCCGCCGGCGCGAGATATCGTCGTTGCGATGAAGGCCGTGTCAGAGGCTGGGCTGAACTTCGTTGTCCGCCGCCGGCGCGGCGCTGCGATTGCGGAAGTAGTCGAGCACGAACAGACGAATGGCCGATGACAGATTGCCCTGCTTGCGGTTGCTGTCGATCTCCCCGACCAGTTCGGACAGCGTCATGTTCCTGCGGCTCGAGATTTCCTTCATGCCGTTCCAGAAGGCTTCTTCCAGGCTGACGCTGGTCTTGTGTCCGGCAATCACGATGGAGCGTTTCACGACCGGGGATTTCATGATTGATCCTTGTCGATGCGATGCTGATCCAGCAGAGCCTGCGCACGGCGCGAGCGCTCCTCCTCGAGGAGGCGTTCGGACCTGGTGCGGCCGAACCGCGCCCGATTGGCTTCAGCCTGCCGGGCGGACCGATCGCGTTCGAGGCGCTTCTTATGCCGTTTGAGATTGACGAGATCGCCCAATGCCGCCCCCTTCAATGGACTGCCGGATGAGCGGCGGCGCCGGGACGGCAATGGCGCTTGGATGGGGAACGGCTCGTTGCCATCAGCAAATATGATCTCGTTACGATGCGCGACCGGCGGTGAGCACAGTCGCACGATTGTCCGTTTGACGGAATAACGCACTGTTACACCGTCGTTTTCTCAACCTATCAGCGTTTTGGATGTATGATTCATAATTATTTTATGGGGTAACCGGTGCCCCATACACGCGGCCGTTTTGTGGCAACGCCCCGGTGTTACCCGGGGCGCGTCATCTTCTCCGGCTGGACCAGCCGGTCGAATTCCTGGGCCGTCACGAAGCCGAGGCGAACCGCTTCTTCCTTCAGGGTGGTGCCGTTGCCGTGCGCGGCCTTGGCGACCTTGGCGGCGTTGTCGTAGCCGATCTTCGGCGCCAGCGCCGTCACCAGCATCAGCGACCGCTCCATCAATTCGCGGATCCGCGTCTCGTCGGCGCGGATGCCGTCGACGCAGTGGTCGGTGAAGGAGCGGGCGGCGTCGGCGATGAGCTGGATCGAATTGATCATGCAGTAGGCCATCACGGGCTTGTAGACGTTCAGCTCGAAATGGCCCTGGCTGCCGGCGGCCGTGATGGTGGCCTGATTTCCGAACACCCGGCAGCAGACCATGGTCATCGCCTCGCATTGGGTCGGGTTGACCTTGCCGGGCATGATGGAGGAGCCGGGCTCATTCTCCGGCAGGATCAGTTCGCCAAGGCCGGAGCGTGGACCCGATCCGAGGAAGCGAATGTCATTGGCGATCTTGAACAGCGCGGTGGCGACGGAATTGATCGCGCCATGTACGGCGACATAGGCGTCGTTGGATGCCAGCGCCTCGAACTTGTTGGGCGCCGTCGTGAACGGCAGCCTGGTGATCGCAGCAGTGCGCTTCGCGAACAGGCTGGCGAATTTCGGCTTGGAGTTGAGGCCGGTGCCGACCGCGGTGCCGCCCTGCGCCAGCGGATAGAGCTCGCGCAGCGCAACGCGCAGCCGCGCGATGCCGCTCTCCACCTGGGCGGCATAGCCGGAGAATTCCTGCCCGAGGGTGAGCGGCGTCGCGTCTTGGGTATGGGTGCGGCCGATCTTGACGATCTTGGCGAAGGCCTTCTCCTTCCCGCGCAGCGCCTTGGCGAGATAGTCGAGCGACGGAATGAGATCAGCGCTGATGCGCTGGGCGGCGGCGATATGCATGGCCGTCGGGAACGAGTCGTTGGAAGACTGACTCATGTTGACGTGATCGTTGGGATGCACCGGCGCCTTGGCGCCGCGGCTGCCGCCGAGCAGCTCGTTGGCGCGGTTGGCGATCACCTCGTTGAGGTTCATGTTGCTCTGAGTGCCGGAGCCGGTCTGCCAGACCACCAGCGGAAACTCATCGTCGTGCTTGCCGTCGATCACTTCCTGCGCGGCGCGGGTGATGGCGTCGGCGCGACGCTTGTCGAGCAGGCCGAGCTCCTGATTGGTCTGCGCCGCCGCCAGCTTGACGATGCCGAGCGCATGGACGATCGGCAGCGGCATCCGATCGGTGCCGATGCGGAAATTCTGTCGGGAGCGTTCGGTCTGCGCCCCCCAGTAGCGGTCGGCGGGGACCGCGATGGGTCCGAAGCTGTCGGTCTCGGTGCGGGTGGCGGAGGCGGCGGCAGTCGCCGCGAGCTTGGTCTTGCTGGTACGGGCCATGGTCGGTGTCCAGTGCGAACGGAAAGGTGCGACCCGGCATATCGCCTTTTTCACTGCGGCGCCAACGCGCGCGTTGCGATGCTACCCTGCAGGTGAGCGCAAGCGGCGAGAAAGCCGTCAGAATACGGCTCTTCCGCGCTTCTGGAACTGCTCGAAATCTGCGGATATCACGGTGTCAAGCCGCGCGCCGCCGGCCGCTCATTTCTTCCGGAAACGGTCCAGGCTGACGACTTCGGCCCCGCCGCTGGCTTTTGCCGGTTCTTCGCCGGTCTCACTCGGCGCATCGGCTGGCTTTTCGGGGACCGCGGGAACGCTGGCGGCCGGCGCCGGGGGCGCTGCAGGGGCGTCGGGCGCCTGGCCGGACACCGCCGGCGCACCGGCATCGCTGGTTTCGAACTGCAGTCCGAACTGCACCGAGGGATCGAGAAAGCTCTTGATGGCGCTGAACGGAACGACCAGGCGCTCCGGCACCCCCCCGAACGACAAGCCGACCTCAAAGCGGTCCGGGGTGACCACGAGATCCCAGAACTGATGCTGGAGCACGATGGTCATTTCCTCCGGATACTGCGCCAGCAGGCGCTGCGACAGCTTTACGCCGTCGCCCTTCGAGAGGAAGGTGATGTAGAAGTGATGGTCGCCGGGCAGACCATGCTCGGCGACATCGGTCAGCACCTGCCGCAGCACGCCGCGCAGCGCGTCACGGGCCAGGACATCGTATCGGATGTGATCGGTCGCCATCGATGATCTCTTGAATTGGTGTCTTGCGGTTCGTCCGCTGTGAGCACGAAGGCTGTGCAGGGCCCCGACTCGCCACAGCTCATGGTACTCTGATCGACGGGTCAGGTCAGCACCCGCGGCCGCGGAAGTCCCAACATTCCGCCCGCCGCGCTGAAGCCGCCGCACGCGACAGTCAGCATGTACCGAACCAAAACGGCAAAGTAGTGGAGGCTTCTGTTGCCAGGTGCCTCCGAACCCCGCCTGATGGTGCTAACCCATCAGGGCTTTAGGTGGTCTTTCAAACTGCGTTACGCAGCCTGAGCAACCGGAGCATAGTTGTCGTTTGCAACTATTGAATAGCCCGATAACGGCGGAACAATACCGGGAAAAAGCCAGCCCTTTACGCCCTCGTCGATCCTGTTTCGCCCCCGCCGAAACTCCGTTCCCGGCCCGGGAAGGAAGTTTTGGTGGAGGCGCCGGGTGCTGCCCCCGGGTCCGAATGGTTTATTACGACGGCCATTTATTTCCATAGCCGGCGAACCGGCAGCCTCAATATAGGGCGGATCATGTCCGGAAAAAAGGGCCTGATTCCAATGTCGGGCCGGGAGCGCACAGGGGATGCGCGGCGGTGGAATTGACACTGGCCGTCAACGGGAAGGCGATCTACACCGTGCCGATGCCCAAGGAACCCAAGTTTTCCGCCCCGGCCCCCGAACCTGTTGCGCGGTCTCCGCAGGCGCCGGGGGTGCTGGAATTGTTTCTCGCCTTCGCGAGGATGTCGCTCGCGGGCTTCGGCGGCGTGCTGGTGTTCGCCCGGCGCGCGATTGTCGAGCGCTACCGCTGGATGAGCGCCGACGAATTCAACGAGACCTTCGCGCTGTGCCATTTCCTGCCGGGGCCGAATATCGTCAACCTGTCGGTGGTGTTCGGCGCGCGGATCCGCGGGTTGCCCGGCAGCCTGGCGGCCTTTGCGGGCCTACTCGCGCCGCCGCTCGTCATCATCACCGTGCTGGCGATGCTTTATGCGCATTATGGCGATCTGCCCCTGCTGCGGCGGGTGCTGAACGGGGTCTCCTGCGCCGCGGTCGGACTGCTGTTCGCCGTCACCGGCCGGATGATGTGGCCACTGCTGAGGCGGCGCGATCCGGTGGCGCTGGTCATCCTGCTTGCGGTCTTCCTTGCCGTCGGGATTCTGCGCTGGCCGCTGCCGAATGTCCTCCTGGTCGCGGTGCCGGCGAGCCTGGCTGCGACCTATGTCGCGCGGGCGCGGGAGGCCGTATGATGGGCGGTGCGACTCTGATCGGGATCGCGCTGACCTTCGGGTGGCTGTCGCTGTTCGCGGTGGGCGGAGCTTCCGCCGCGATTCCGGAAATCCACCGCATCGCGGTGGAGATCAATCAGTGGATGACGGACGCCCAGTTTGCCGATGCCTATGCGATCTCACAGCTATCGCCCGGGCCGAACGTGCTGATCGTCACCCTGGTCGGCTATCATGTCGCGGGCATCGCCGGAGCCCTGGTCGCCACGGCCGCGATGTGCGGGCCGCCGGCGCTGGTGGCCTATGGCGTCAGCCGGATGATGGATCGCGCCACCGGCTCGTCCTGGCCGGACCTCATCCAGAAGGCGCTGGTGCCGGTCTCGATCGGATTGATGGCGGCGAGTGGCGTCGTGGTGGCGCAGGCCGCCGCCGGGTCGGTGGCTGCGCTGCTGCTGACCGCGGTTGCGGCGGTGCTGGCGGTCGCGACCCGGCTCAATCCGCTGTGGCTGCTGCTGGCAGGCGGGATCGCCGGTGCAGCCGGCTGGCTGTGACGCCGGGGCGGCTTGATCCGGGCGAAAGACGCTCCATTTTCCCCAGGTAGTTCTGGACAGGCTGTCGAGTCCCCGCGGCCGAGCCGCTAGACTGGGGCAGGAACCAGCCGGGATCGCCAACGATCGTCATGCATCAATATCACGACCTGCTCGAACGTATCCTTGCCGACGGCGTGCAGAAACACGACCGGACCGGCACGGGCACGCTGTCGGTGTTCGGGCACCAGATGCGTTTCGATCTTGCTGCGGGCTTTCCGCTGCTGACCACGAAAAAGCTGTCGCTCAAGTCGATCATCCACGAGCTGCTCTGGTTCCTGAAGGGCGACACCAATATCAAATATCTCAACGATCACGGCGTCACGATCTGGGACGAGTGGGCGGACGAGAACGGCGATCTCGGCCCGGTCTACGGCTCGCAATGGCGCTCATGGCCGGCGCCCGATGGCCGCAGCATCGACCAGATCGCCAATGTCGTCGCCATGATCCGGCGCAATCCGGATTCGCGGCGGCTGATCGTCACGGCATGGAATCCGGCCGAGGTCGAGAAGATGGCGCTGCCGCCGTGCCACTGCCTGTTCCAGTTCTATGTCGCCAACGGCAAGCTGTCGTGCCAGCTCTATCAGCGCTCGGCGGATGTGTTTCTCGGGGTGCCGTTCAACATCGCCTCCTACGCATTGCTGACCATGATAGTCGCGCAGGTGACGGGACTAAGGGCCGGCGAGTTCATCCATACGCTGGGTGATGCGCATCTGTATTCCAACCATCTCGAGCAGGCGCGGCTGCAGCTGACGCGGGCGCCGCGCGCATTGCCGACCATGACGCTCAATCCCGAGGTGCGTGACGTCTTCGCATTCCGCTACGAGGATTTCACGCTGTCGAATTATGATCCGCATCCGCACATCAAGGCCGAGGTCGCGGTGTGAGCTTTGCCCTCGCTCCGCAGCTGGGCATCGTGCTGATCGTCGCGATGGCTGAAAATGGCGTGATCGGGGACAACAATACGATTCCCTGGCGGCTGAAATCAGATCAGCAACGCTTCAGGCAGATCACGTGGGGTAAGCCGATCGTGATGGGCCGCAAGACCTTCGTCTCATTGCGCCGACCGCTGCCGGGCCGCACCAATATCGTCATCACCCGCGATTCCGGCTTCCGGGCCGCGGGGGCGGTGGTGACCGGTACGCTGGAGGACGCGCTGTCGATTGCGGCCGGCGACGCGCTGCGTCGCGCGGCTGCCGAGATCGCGGTCATCGGCGGGGGGCAGATCTATGCCCAGTCGATGCCGTTCGCGGACCGGCTCGACGTCACGGAAGTGCATGCCCGTCCCGACGGCGACGCGCGGTTCGGGCCGATCGATCCGTCGATCTGGGAGGAGACCGCGCGAGAGCGTCATTCGGCCTCCGCCGAGGACAGCGCGGACTTCTCCTATGTCAGCTATCGCCGCCGGGCTGATCGCTGAGATGGCCGGAATCGGCCATCGGGGGCGCCGGCAAGTTCCAGAATCAGCCGGCCCGGCAGTCACGTCGCCCGTTCGTGGATGGTGCGCGTTAACACGCCGCAACACACTGCGTTGTCTCGGCGGGGACCGTCCCCTATAAAGCCGGTCGGATATTGCCGGGGCGGATTGCCGCGCCCCGCGAAGGAGATTGTCGATGCCGTGGAAGAATCAAGGCGGAGGCCCCTGGGGTTCAGGTCCGAAAGGACCATGGGGGGGCGGTCCCCAGCCAACGGGACCAAGGCCGCCTGATCTGGAAGATCTTCTGCGGCGCGGCCAGGATCGCCTGCAGTCGATCCTGCCGGGCGGCCATATGAGCATGATGGGCGTCCTGCTGATCATCGTGGCCGGTCTTGCGATCTGGGGCCTGTCGGGCTTCTTCCGGGTGCAGTCGGAAGAGCTCGGCGTGGTGCTGCGCTTCGGCAAGCATGTCCGCACCGTGCAGCCCGGCTTGAACTATCATCTGCCCTATCCGATCGAGACGGTGCTGCTGCCGAAGGCGCTGCGCGTCTCGACCATCAGCATCGGCACCGCCACGGTGGTGGATTCCTCCCGCCGCGCGCGCGCCTCGCGCAGCGTGCCGGAAGAAAGCCTGATGCTGACGGGCGACGAGAATATCGTCGATGTCGATTTCGCGGTGCTGTGGCGGATCAAGCCGGATGGCGTCGGCGACTTCCTGTTCAACATCCAGAATCCCGAAGGCACGGTGAAGGCGGTGGCCGAGAGCGCAATGCGCGATGTCATCGGCCGCAACGAGATTCAGCCGATCCTGACCGGCGCGCGCACCACCACTGAAAGCGCCGTGCAGGAGATGATGCAGAAGATTCTCGACGGCTACGGCGCCGGCGTCCTGGTGCAGCAGGTACAGTTGCAGAAGGTCGACCCGCCGCAGCAGGTGATCGATGCGTTCCGCGACGTGCAGGCGGCGCGCGCTGACCTCGAACGCTTGCAGAACGAGGCGCAGACTTATGCCAACCGCGTGATTCCCGATGCGCGCGGCCGTGCGGCGCAGATCATTCAGAACGCGGAAGGCTACAAGGAGCAGGCGGTGGCGGAGGCCAAGGGCCAGAGCGCGCGCTTCCTCAAGGTCTATGAGGAATACAGGAAAGCGCCCGACGTCACCCGGCAGCGCATCTATCTCGAGACCATGGAACGCGTTCTCGGCAATGCGGAGAAGCTGGTGATGGATCCCGGAGCAGGGCAGGGTGTGGTGCCCTATCTGCCGCTGAACGAACTCTCGCCGCGTCGCTCCGCGCCGGCCGCCAATCAGCCGCAGGGAGGCAACCGATGAAATCCGGAGTTTCAGGCATCGTTGCACTCTTCATTCTGCTCGCACTGGTGGTGATCGGCTACAGCTCGCTGTTCACCGTGCGGGAAACCGAGCAGGTACTGCTGGTGCGCCTCGGCGAACCGGTCCGCGTCGTCACCGACCCGGGATTGCACTACAAGGCGCCGTTCATCGATACGGTGATCTCGCTCGACAAGCGGATTCTCGATCTCGAGAATCCGGCGCAGGAAGTGATCGCGTCGGACCAGAAGCGTCTGGTGGTCGATGCCTTCGCACGCTATCGCATCAGGGATGCGCTGCGCTTCTATCAGAGCGTCGGCTCGATCCAGGCCGCCAATGTCCAGCTTGCCACGCTGCTCAACTCGGCGCTGCGTCGTGTGCTCGGCGAAGCGACCTTCATCCAGGTGGTGCGTGACGAGCGTGATGCCTTGATGGGCAAGATCCGCGCGCAGCTCGATCGTGAGGCGCAGGGTTACGGCATCTCGGTGACCGACGTCCGCATCCGTCGTGCCGATCTGCCGGAGCAGAACAGCCAGGCGGTCTACCAGCGCATGCAGACCGAGCGCCAGCGCGAGGCGGCGGAGTTCCGTGCGCAGGGCGGCCAGAAGGCGCAGGAAATCCGGTCGAAGGCAGATCGCGAAGCAACGGTGATCATCGCCGACGCCAACTCCCAGGCCGAGCAGATCCGGGGTGAGGGCGACGGCGAGCGCAACCGGCTGTTCGCGGAGGCCTATGGCAAGGACCCCACCTTCTTCGCCTTCTATCGTTCGATGTCGGCCTACGAAACCGGGCTGCGGAGCAATGACACCCGCTTCCTGCTGCGGCCGGACTCGGATTTCTTCAAGTATTTCGCCAACCCCTCGGGGCAGCTCCCGGCTGCGCCGGGCGCCCGGTAGGCGCTGACACAGGGGTCAAGCCTGCATTCAGCATGGCGGCACGTCCCTCCAAGCGTGCCGCCATGTCATGAGGGCTTTGACTTACCCCCTGCATAGGTTTTATTCGCTTGCATTGGCGCGCATCCGCGGTGAGTCCCTCCCATGGATGAGAGGTGGTCCTGAAAGGCCGACAGGCGTTCAGGCATCCGCCCAGGCGCGATCGCGGTCCAGGGGAGGTTTCGTCCGATGGGGTCCATAGCGTTCGCCGACTTCCTCATCGGCGTGGGCGTCCTGCTCGTGATTGAGGGGCTGCTGTTCGCGGCGATCCCGACATGGATGCGCAAGGCGATGGCGAGCGTGCTGCGGACGCCGGACAACATCCTCAGGATCACCGGCATTGCCACGGCGGTGGTCGGTCTGATCGTGATATGGGTGGTTCGGCACTAGTGTCCCGAATCCGAAGTTCGCCTCCCCATGCCTTGCTCTCCGGAGCGAACTTCTGAACCACCACACTAGTCGCTGCGGCAGAGCCGGAATTATGCGGTGATGCCCGTCAATTTGCCGCAATCCCTGTCGCTGATGTGACCCGATGGTCGATCCGCGGCGCTTGCGTCCGCCCCACTTTCAGGCACATTGCGGCGGAGACGCCCGACTCGCTCCATTCGAATCCGATGCAGGAGATTGATTGAACATGACCGGTGCAATTCCGACCCTGGGGAACCGGCTGCGGCCGCTGCTGACGGCGCTCTGTGTTGGGACGTCCCTCGGCCTTGCCGGTCTCGGAACCGCGTCCGTCGTCGCCCCCACGCCGGCCTTCGCCCGCGGGCCGGAGGGCATCGCGGATGTTGCCGAGAAAGTGATCGACGCCGTGGTCAATATCTCGACCACGCAGAACATCCAGCCCAAGGTGGGCGACGAGCGTATGATGCCGCAGCTCCCGCCGGGATCGCCGTTCGAGGAATTCTTCGAGGATTTCTTCAAGAACCGGCGCGGCCCCGGCGATGACAAGGGCGGCTCCCGATCGCGCAAGGTCAATTCGCTGGGATCCGGCTTCATCGTCGACGCCGAAGGATACGTCGTCACCAATAACCACGTGATCTCCGAGGCCGATGAGATCAACGTGATCCTCAACGACGGCACCAAGGCGCGCGCCGAGGTGGTCGGCGTCGACAAGCGGACCGATCTGGCGCTGCTGAAGTTCAAGCCGGAGAAGCCCCTCACGGCGGTGAAGTTCGGCGATTCCGACGCGCTGCGGCTCGGCGAATGGGTGATCGCCATCGGCAATCCGTTCAGCCTCGGCGGCACCGTGACGGCCGGCATCGTCTCGGCCCGTAACCGTGACATCAATTCGGGGCCTTACGACAGCTACATCCAGACCGATGCGGCGATCAATCGCGGCAACTCCGGCGGCCCGCTGTTCAACCTCAATGGCGAGGTGGTCGGCGTTAACACCGCGATCATTTCGCCGTCCGGCGGCTCGATCGGCATCGGTTTCGCGGTGCCATCGAAGACGGTGTCCGCCGTGATCACGCAGCTGCGGGAGTTCAAGGAAGTCCGCCGCGGCTGGCTCGGCGTGCGCATCCAGCAGGTCACCGACGAGATCGCCGACAGCCTCGGCATCAAGCCGGCACGCGGCGCGCTTGTCGCAGGCGTCGACGAGAAGGGGCCCGCCAAGGCGGCCGGCATCGAGCCTGGCGATGTCATCGTCAAGTTCGACGGCAAGGACGTCAAGGAGCCGAAGGACCTGTCGCGCGTGGTCGCCGATACCGCGGTCGGCAAGACCGCCGACGTGCTGATCATCCGCAAGGGCGCGGAGCAGACCAAGCAGGTGAAGATCGCCCGGCTCGAGGACGACGCCAAGCCGGTGCAGGCCTCCGCCAAGCCCGCCGAAGAAGGCGAGAAGGCCTCGACCCAGAAGGCGCTGGGGCTCAATCTCTCCAACCTCAACAAGGATCTGCGCAGCCGCTTCAAGATCAAGGACAGCGTCAAGGGCGTCGTCGTCGTCGGCGTGGAGGATGGCTCCGACGCCGCCGAGAAGCGCCTCGGCGCCGGCGACGTGCTGGTCGAGGTCGGCCAGGAGGCGGTCTCCAGCGTTGCCGACGTCAAGAAGCGCGTCGATCAGCTGAAGAAGGATGGCAAGAAGTCGGTGCTGCTGTTGGTCGCCAATGGCGGCGGCGAGCTGCGCTTCGTCGCGGTGAGCCTGCAATAGGCGGCAATCCCCGCCATCAGGACGTTATGAGATGACCCCGCTTCCGGCCCCGGCCGGAGCGGGGTCTTCTTTTGGCAGGGGCGGCAGCCGGCGCAAGAATGTTCAGGCCCGGCATTCTGCCGGTCGGGCTTGAGCTCGGCCGTCCCGAGTTCACCTATCCCGGCAGGAACAGAGCGAAGGGCTCGTCGGTAATGCGCTTGAGGTGGGCGTGATAGGCCTCGCGATTGGGATCGGATGCGGCAATGCGTCCGAAGGTCGGATCGGCAAAACCCTTGATCGGCAGCAGTGCGATCGGTGCGGCGATCGGGGTGAGCTGGGAGCCGCGGCCGGCCAGCAGCGTGGTGATGATCCCATACATCTCGCCGATGATGGTCGGCCGCGAGACCGTGATCAGGCGCAACTGGCCATGGCGATTGGTGGTGAGATAGATATGGCCGGACTGGTTCGGCACCGATATCTCGCCGTATTGCGTGTAGTCGGAGTCGAGCCGTTCGGCCTCGCGGAAGATGAGACATGAGACGGAATCGTCCCACGTGATCTCGGTGCGATAGGCGTAGATTGCGCCGCGGTCGCCGAACGACGGCCGCAAGGTGACGTAGGTGCCTTCCATCCACGTCACCGAGCGGCGCGAATAGGCGCCGAGGTGATCCGGCGCAACGTCCCCGTTGCCGGCCGCCTCGCCGCCTGCCATGCCCTGGCGCAGGGACACGCCCAGCGCTTCTTCCAGCCGCACGAGGGTGGCGAGCGTAAACGGCCGCCCGCCACCCAATGCCTTCTCCAGCGTGGAGATGCTGAGCCTCGCCTGTTCGGCGAGATGCTGCCGCGAGATGCGGCGGCGCGCGAGTTCTTCGCGGATCGTCGCCGCCACCTGCCGGTTCTGCTCCGCCGAAAGCTGCTTGTCCGCCGTCGCCATCCCTGCTCCCTTCGATTCCGGCGCAACTCTAGCAGACGGACAAATCCGCACAAAGCCGCACAAAACAGCCGGCACGGCGGCAGACCGCAGCGGCGCACGGCAGAACATTGCCGATCATCACGCTCGCGGCGCGGCGCGCGCTCCCGCACAACGAAAGCGCGGTGAATTCGAACTGCGGGAGCAAACATCATGAGCGTATATGACGATATCCGGATCGAAGGCGTTGTATGGAGCGGCCGGCGATGGCTGGCGAGGCTGGTGTCCCTTGTCGCGTATTCCGTGCTCGGCGCGGCCGGTGCGATCCTGCTGGGCCTTGCAGCACTGTTCCTTGACTTGCGGCCGGTATGGTCGGCTGAAAATCAGGCCGCGACATTGAACTCGCCCGGCGCTGCGCGCTCGGGCTCGCTGTTGCTGAAGACCGGCGACGGTTATGCGGAAGCGACGCGACTTGGGATTGATGTCGATGTCACCGTGTCCGGCCCGACGGCGCGGGCGTGCGTGACCCAGATATTCCGCAACGACAGCAAGGATTGGGTCGAGGCCACTTATGTCTATCCGCTGCCCGAGGGCGGCGCCGTCGATACGCTGAAGATGGTGGTGGGTGATCGCGTTGTCGTCGGCGAGATCAAGGAGCGCCAGCAGGCGCGTGTGATCTACGAGCAGGCCAAGCAAAGGGGTGTCAAGGCCGCCCTCACCGAACAGCAGCGGCCGAATATCTTTACCAACGCCGTCGCCAATATCGGCCCCGGCGAGACCGTGCTGGTGCAGATCGAATATCAGGAGCCGGTGCATCAGTCCGGTGGCGAGTTCTCGCTGCGGGTGCCGCTGGTGGTCGGTCCGCGCTATAATCCCGCGCCGGTGACGCAGAGCGTGGATCTGCGCAGCGTTGGCAACGGCTGGGGCGCGACTGCCACTGACCCGGTGCCGGATCGCGGCAAGATCGCGGCGCCTGTGCTCGATCCGGCGACGAACGCGCCGGTCAATCCCACCGCCATCACCGTGCGTCTGCAGGCCGGCTTTCCGCTCGGCGAGGTGAAGAGCGCGTTTCACGCGATCACCACGGAAGCGCCGGATGCCGGCACGCGCATCGTCAGGCTCGCCGCAGGTCCGGTCCCGGCGGACCGCGATTTCGAGCTGACCTGGACCGCCGCGCCGGGCAAGACGCCGTCGGTCGGTCTGTTCCGCGAGCACGTCGGCGATGCCGACTACATGCTCGCCTTCGTCACGCCGCCGGCGCTGACCGAGGCCGAGCAGAAGCCGCGGCCGCGCGAGGTGGTGTTCGTGATCGACAATTCCGGCTCGATGGGCGGCACCTCGATCGCGCAGGCCAAGGCCAGCCTGATCTATGCGCTCGGCCGCCTGCAGCCCAACGATCGCTTCAACGTGATCCGCTTCGACAACACCATGAGCCTGCTGTTTCCCGACAGCGTGCCGGCGGATGCCGAGCACCTCGACCAGGCGCGGTCATTCGTCGGCGCGTTGCAGGCACAGGGCGGCACCGAGATGGTGCCGGCAATGCGTGCCGCGCTGCGCGACGGCGGCACCAGCGACAACAGCTATGTCCGCCAGGTGGTGTTTCTGACCGACGGTGCGATCGGCAACGAGCAACAACTCTTCGACACCATCGCGGCGATGCGCGGCCGCTCGCGTGTCTTCATGGTCGGCATCGGCTCGGCGCCGAACACGTTTCTGATGACACGCGCCGCCGAACTCGGACGCGGCACGTTCACCCATATCGGTTCGGTGGACCAGGTCGAGGAGCGCATGCGCGGCTTGTTCGCCAAGCTCGAGAACCCTGTGGTGACGGGACTGTCCGCGACCTTCTCCGACGCGAAAGCCGATCTGACGCCCACGATCATTCCCGACGTTTATCGCGGCGAACCGCTGGTGCTGGCGGCGAAGCGCGATCACCTCGAGGGCGCGATGGAGATCAAGGGCCGCATCGGCGACCGTCCATGGTCGGTCAAGCTGCCGCTCGCCGATGCTGCCGAGGGCAAAGGCCTCTCGAAGCTATGGGCGCGGCGCAAGATTGCCGATGCCGAAGTGGCGCGCACCATCGGGCAATCGACGCCGGAAGCCGCCGACAAGACGATTCTGGCGCTCGCGCTCGAACACCATCTGGTGACGCGGCTGACCAGCCTCGTCGCGGTCGACGCAACCCCGAGCCGTTCTGAAGGCGAGCCGCTGAAGCTCTCCGAGCTGCCGCTCAACCTGCCGGCGGGTTGGGACTTCGCAAAGGTGTTCGGTGAACAGCCGCGCCCGCTCGCACCGCCTTCGGAGCGTCGCGCTGACGCGGCCGACGGTCGTGCGCAGTTCGCGCTGCGTCAGCACCCGCCCGTGGTGGCGCCGGCCTCGCCCGTCATGCTGCCGAAGACGGCGACCGATGCGGAGCTGAAGCTGATTATCGGCGCCATGCTGCTCGCGCTTGCGTTCGTGTTGATCGTATTCCCCCGCCGTCGGCCGGTTGTCGGCTGACCTGAGCGAGGGAGGAAGCCCGACCTCCCTCGACAGCGCGCGCGGCTTTCTCCCAGAGCCGCGCGCGCTGGTTTGACTCCGTCGTGTCGGGGGTTGACCAAGACGAGGAACAAGCCGTGCGATTGCCAATGTCCTTCGGAATCTCGAAAATGCGCGTTGTGGTGAGTTTCGTGCTCGCGCTTGCTGGCCTCGTGCTGGCCGGGCAGGGCGCTTACATCCACGCCAAGGCGCTGCTGGCGCAGGTGCTGCTCGAGCGCGCGTTCGAAGAATCGATCGCGAGCGGCGGCATCGTCAAGCCATGGTCGTGGGCCGACACCTGGCCGGTGGCGCGCATCGAGGTGAAACGGCTGGGCGCCAGCGCCGTCGTGCTCGCCGGCAGCAGCGGACAGGCGCTCGCGTTCGGACCCGGTCATGTGGAGCGGACTCCGGATGCGGGCGAGCGCGGCGTCGCGGTTTATTCGGCACATCGCGACACACACTTCAGCTTTCTGCGCCACGTGAGGCGCGGCGACGATATCGTGGTGACGCGCCGCGATGGCCGGGCATTTCACTACCGCGTCGATGGCAGCGCAGTGGTGCGCTACGATGCCTCCGGCATCGATCCGCGCGCCACGGGCCATGCGCTTGCGCTCACCACGTGCTGGCCGTTCGATGCCGTCATGTCGGGGCCGTTGCGCTACGTGGTGCATGCCACGATGACGCAGGGCGGTTAGGCGGGTGCCGAACAGCCGCTTGCCACCAACCGCTTGCGATTCCGGGGCGCCGGCGTGCAGGGCGGACCTTGGGACCGTCTCGAGGCAGTCTTGGGGCGATCTTGGGGCAGCCGCGGGGGCCGGCGACCTTGGGTTTGCCGGCGATGGCACCATGTCACGGCACGGCCGGACCAGCGAGGCGATCGCTGCCGCCCAGCGGCGTCGCGCATTCCTTGCGTGCTTCGCCTATTGGCTTCGCCGCCTATTGCCCGACGCTGCGGTGCGGCAGGCCGGGTTCGCTCGGCGCGCCGGGTTGCGCTGCGGGAACGGCGATGCCTGTTAACAAGTCCGGAGAGAAATTGTTACGAGTTCTGATGAGTGTGCTACTGTGAACCGAGGCCAATTTGACATCCGCACGGATCGATCGCACTGACCGTGCCGACACGCGGCCTTTGTTAACGAAGCCATCACATGGCAGTGTTTGGATCGAGGGCAGGAAACGCGGGGAGATGGCGGAGCGGGCGCTGCTCGCCTTTGAGCCCTGCAACTGATCATTACAAATATCAGCATGAGGTTGACCGCGGGCTCCGGTGTGATTACGTACATTAAGTGAACATGAGAGACAGGCCGATGGGTGGCCGGCACAGGTGATGTCTCGATCGAGAAAGTGGTGTACCGTTAAATTACGCTCCAGCAATGTGACGCCATCGGGCGGGATCAGGGCGTGACGGCGGTTCGGATGAGCCGCCTCGCAGATTTACATTGCACCGCAACTAACACGGTTAGCTTGCGCGATGATAATTAACGTTGAAGCCGTAGCATGAAGCATCAATGCTGCGGCTTCGTTTCTGACTGTGAGTATTTTATGTTCGTTCCGGCTCGGGCCGGCAGAGTCTGAGCACATTGGGCAGGAAGATGAAGAAGCATTCTCACGAGGAAATTCTATCGAAGCTCGCCCGGGCCGACGAGCTTGCCCGCGCAGGCAATTCCCAAGTGGATATCTGCAAGGCGCTCGGGGTGAGCGTGATGACCCTTCATCGCTGGCGGAAACTTCCCCTGCCCAAACGCGAAGAGCCCAAGCGTGAAGAAGTCGTGCCGCATGATCGTGCCGGCGAGAGCAGAGCGCTGACCGGCTCGCCCACCGCGGACGAGATGCGCCGTGTGCTGGAGGAGCTTACGCTCGAGAACCAGCGCCTTCGAAAGATCGTCACGGATCTCTTGCTGGAGAAAATGAGGCTGGAGGAAGCTGCGTCCGCCGCCTTGCCCGGTCAATCGGGGGCACAGGGCCTGCTCCAGGCCTTGCTGGGGCCTGGCAGCTCCGGCTAGAGCAGGACGGAGGTCTGTCCGACGGCCTCATCCTGAGCGTCTGACCGGGAATGCATCCGGCATTTCCAGTCCCTTTCCAGCTATCTGAAAATGATTCAGCTTTCGTCATGGCCGGGCTCGGCCCGGCCATCCACGTCTTTCTTGTCGTGCGGGCCGTCAAGTCGCGGATGCCCGTGACAAGCGCGGGCATGACGACCTCTTACGAAAAGCCCGCTGGTTACGAAAAGCCTCCTGGTCGCCTTTCGAGCCAGGCTTCGAGGTGCGTGCGGCCCGGGCCGCGAGCCTGGCAAGTTGGCAGGCCAACTTGCGTTCTGAGGAACTCATCTTCGGATCAACCCGAGATGATGGGATGTGCCGTCGCCATTCGAGGCCCTTGCTGCGCAGGCGCACCTCGGTGTCTGACCGGAAAATCGGTCGGGCGCGAAATCGCGTGACAGCCATCATCCCGAGGCGCGAGGGCCGGAACCCGCGCCTCGAAGCGTCATCCTGAGGCGGCGATGCCCTTGCATCGCCCTCGAAGGATGGCGCGCGGGACAGCGCCTTTCGTTGCCGATCGACGCGCCGCTCTCATCTTTCGTCATGCGCGGACTTGATCCGCGCATCCATCGCCTTGGAAAAGGATGGATTGCCGGGTGGCCCAGAGGCGAGCGGAAGCGAAGCCGTTCTTCGAATGGCCAGAGGCGAGCGGAAGCGACGCCGTTCTTGGAACGGCTATCTTCGGCAATGACGGGAGAAAGAGCCTCGAAGGCGTCATCCTGAAGAGCGAGCCAACGGGTCCGGCTCCGCCGGCCCGATCAGGCTCCGCGAGCCTCACGCGTCATCCTGAGGCGGCGATGCCCTTGCATCGCCCTCGAAGGATGGCGCGTCCCCGATGATGCATCGCCTCGGCCGTCGCCCTTCGAGGCCATCGCTGCGCAATGGCGCCTCAGGGTGACGGTGCCATTGCAAGCAATGGTTCGGCGAGCCCTCACTGTGTCCCGGACGCGATGCAGCGCTTAAGTGCTGCATCGCAGAGCCGGGACCGTCGCAAATGCAGGGTGCAACCCGGTCCGCAAAGGCTGCGGTCGGAACGGCCCCGCCGCATGGCACGCCGCATCGCGTCCGGGGCACGGCGAATCTTCGCCTTGCGCTGATGGCGTTATCCTGTGCCGCGAGCGGGCGAGATGTCTGCCCGATCGATGATCGACAGGGCGGCGGACTGTCTGCCACGTGAAGCGGGAGGATGGGCGAGGAGCCAGAGCTGGTTCGGCTTTGACGGAATCGCTGCGGTCCTTTCTCTCGCCGCGTCTCTCCCCGCGGGAAAAGACCGGATCGTGTCAGCGATCGGGTGAGGGGCTTTGCCTCGAGACTCCACGCCACCTCACCCCAACCCTCTCCCCGGCGGGGAGAGGGAGCGCGCATCACGGCTTGGCCGCTGTTTCCGTCAAAACACAACCTGCGCTCGTGCCCTTTTGGATGCCGGAGTTCGCATGTCATTGCAGCAAGCTCTGATGCGAGCTTCGGAAGCAAAGGGACATGATCCACCTGACGATTCCCGTGTGGTTCAGGTTCAGAAGCTCGCTTGACGGGCGCGCGGAGATCATGAAGCGAATTCCTGGATGCGTGGATGGATGCGCGGATCAAGTCCGCGCATGACGGCGGATGATTCCAGCAAAGAAGAAAATGCTATGGCTGCGGATGTCCCGCTAGTCCTCGCGCGCAGCCCATTCTACCGCGTCTGCGAGTTGCTGGATTTCCAGGTCCGCGGCATCACCCGGCACGAAGCTCGCGACCGATTGACCGTTGGTGAAGCAGCGGACGAACGCCGCGCGACTGGCGATGGGGGGTGCAACGATCTCGCCGAACTCGCTCAACTCCTCGACCAGCTGGCGCCCCTCAAGCGTGCGGCGATCGAGCCTGTTGGGCACCAGCATCACCTTGATTTGATCCCGCCGGCGTTCCCGCGCCGCGTCGATGATGGCAAGCGTCTGCAGTGTCGCGTCGAGATCGAGTCCGGACGGCGTGCAGGGGACCAGTATGAGGTTTGCCAGAGCGATCGACGCTCCCATTTCACGCGCCCCGGGAGTGGTGTCGATCACCACGAGGTCGGCCTGGATGTTGCGGACTTCCTGGGCCCACGCGGACACTGAGACCTGCTCCAGGGCCATTTCGTAGACAGGGAATTCCAGATTGCCCGGCTCGGCCCATTGCGAGGCGGAGCGTTGCGGATCGCTGTCCACCAGCACGACGTGATGCCCGCGGCGGGCAAACTCGGCTGCGATGCAGATGGCAATTGTGGTTTTGCCGACCCCGCCTTTGCGCTGGGTAACGGTAATGGTTCTCCGCATCGCTTCGGAATAGGACATGCGGGCGCCGCACTAACAAATCATCACATTTCCACCTAAAATCAGTTGCCTACACTACCATTTCTTGATCGGAAATCACAATTGGCTTCTTCCCGGCATCGCCGGGCGATCGGCAGCGCGATATATGATCTTCGTGCATGCCTCGTAAGCGGATGTCGAATGATATGCCTTTAGCCCAATCTTTGCCCGAATGTTAATAGTTAATGTGATCGAGGCGCGCGAGCTTGGGTGTTGACTTGGGCTGCGCCCCGCGACTAACATTGAAATAACAAAAGATGCGATGCACAATAACATATGAACGCCGAGTCGTGATGCGGCCGGGTTGATGAGTTCTTCGCGTTTAGCACATTCGAGAGGCAGCGCATGGGCGTCGGGCCGGACGTGTGCTTATGCCGTGAATCCTGAAAATCCTGCCAGGGAGTTGTGCTATGGCCGTTAGCTACTTGACCAAAACCGAGCTAGGTGACCTTCTCCAGCATAATGGAAACATCGAGGCGGGTGTCAGATCGGCCCTGATTGACTCGCTTGAGCATAGCGGTGTCTTCCAGGACGGCGGTGAGGACGGCACAAGGGGCTGGCTCGAATACGGTCCGTTTGAAGGCGGTCCTGTCCCGCCCACCGTCCAGATCCTGGATGTGTCGAACTCGACGCATGTCGAGACCAATCCCAATCTGAAGGCGATCGTGCTGGATGATCACAGCGCCAAGCTGGACGTGACCGGCGGCGACAATGATGTGTTTGTTGCCGCGGGCAGGGGCGATGACACCATCAACCTGTTCGACAGCGGCAACGATACGGTCTATGGCGGCGGCGGCAACGACGTGATCCGCGGAGGACATGGGGACAGCTCGCTGTTCGGCGGCGCCGGCAATGACAGCATCTTCGGCGGCACCGGCAGCGACACGCTGAACGGCGGCTCCGGCGACGATTTCCTCAAGTCAGGCGGAAGCGGTCACGGCCATGGCCACGGTCATTCTGTCGTCGCCAGCGCCGGTGACGATTCATCCCCATCGGGGGGAAGCCCTGACGGACATAGCACGCTGCTGGGCGGCGCCGGGAATGATACCCTGGTTGGCACGCAGGGCGACGTTCTGCAGGGCGGCGCGGGCAACGACGAGTTCTGGCTCCGTGGCGGACATGCGGATGCCGGCTCCACGCTGCAAGGCGGAAGCGGCAATGATACTTTCCACGTTCAGTCGCATAGCGGAAACGATACGATCGTCGGCGGCAGCGGCAGTGATACAGTCAGCTTCGCGGATCGCTCATTCTTCGATGTGACCAAGATTGACGTCGACGCCAGCACGTCCACCTACACGTTCCACTTCAGCGACAACCAGACGGTTGCGGTCAGCGGTGTTGAGAATCTTCACTTCACCGATCAGGACGTCACCCTGCCGAAGCCCTGACCCGGCTGCTGAAGGCTGCATCTGTGAAAGCCCCACTTGTCGTGGGGCTTTTGCTTTTTCCGATCCGCAGCCGAGGTGAGGGCGGCCGATGCCTTTGTGAGGCCATATCGATAGGGTGATAGTGGAGGCTGTTGAAACGCTATCGATCTAACCTGTTATCTGATGCGTCGCGGTTGCGATGCCAGGAGCCGATCTTGCCAGCCAGCATCAAGCGATTGCTCAACGCGGGCTCGGGGCCCGGGCCGGCCCGGCGAATTGCTCGAATCGTCAGCGAGCAGGGCTGGGAAGAGGTGCGCTTTGATATCGATCCAGGGGTGAATCCTGATGTTGTGGGCTCGATCCTCGAAATCGGGAGCTCCTTCCGGCCGCAGTCGTTCGATGTGGTCTGGTCGTCACATGTGCTTGAACATCTCTATGCCCATGAGGTGTTTCCAACGCTGTGTCAGTTTCAGCGGGTCTTGAGGCCGGACGGATTCGCCTTGATCATGAGCCCGGATCTGGAAGCCGTGGCCCAATTTATCGTCAAGCACGGCGTTGCCGCCGTCGCCTACAATTCGCCGGCAGGCCCGATCAGGCCGCTCGATATGCTCTATGGCCATTCCCGGGCGATCGAGGAAGGGCACGTTCATATGGCGCATCACACCGGATTCACGGCCGAGCGGCTGGGCAACCTGCTGTTGATGGCCGGTTTCCCGACCGTCTCCGTCACGACGGAGAATTTCGAGGTCTGTGCCCTGGCGCTGATGCCGGAGGCTGATGGCGTGGCCATCCAGAGGACCTTGGAAGGAACCGGCTTTCATTTTGAGGAAGCGCCGGCCTAGCCGCCCGCCCTGGATCCGGCGCTGCCAATGTGATGCTGCCGGGACGTCCGCGGCGCGCCGCTGATCGCCCTAAATGTTCGTGTTTCCGTCACTTTTGTTGTGTGTAATGTTATCGGCAAGAGCAGGTTATCATTGATCCGAACGGGGTCATGGTTGCCTGTTATGGATCGTAACAGACGGGCCAAGCTTTCATGAGCCTCCAAGCCGCTGCCGAAACGGTCGCCGAAACTGCCTATGTCGATCCGGCGCCTCCGTCCGGGCTCGAATGTCTGATCATTGTTGCACGACAGCATGGGCTGCATCTCACCACGACGCAGCTTATCAAGGACAACCTTCTTACCGACGAGGAGGTGACGCCCACTCAGCTCGTCCGCTGTGCCGAGAAGGCCGGCATGCGGTCGAAGCTCGTCAAGCTCGATTGGGACGGGCTTTCTCATCTGAAGAAGGCGCTGCCGACCATCGTTCGTCTGCGCAACGGAAGCTACATGGTGCTGCTGCGCGTCGAGGGCGACGCCAACAATACCCGCATCGTGCTGAGGGATCCGAATGCGGCGGAAGATGCGCTGCTCGTGATCGACCGGCCGCGCTTCGAAGACATCTGGTCCGGAGATGTCATTCTCGCCAAGCGCAACTACGAGATTTCGGACGAATCGCAGCCGTTCAGCCTGGGCCTCGTCGCCGCGTTGCTGTTCCGCGAGCGCCGCATCGCCCGGGACGTCGCGATCTCTGCGCTGGTCCTCGGATTCCTTGGCCTGGCCCCGATCATGTTCTGGCGCCTGCTGTCGGACAAGGTGATCTTCTATCAAGCCTACAACACCTTCTATGTGCTTTGCCTGTCGATGGTGATCATCATTGCGTTCGAGGCGGTGTTCTCGTTCCTGAGGCAATTCCTGGTCCATCGCCTGACAACCAGGCTTGACGTCAAGCTGTCCACCTACGTCTTCGAGAAGGTCCTCAATCTTCCTATCGACTATTTCGAACAGACGGCCGTCGGCCTCGTCGCGCGCGACATCCGCGAGGTCTTTCGCATCCGTACGTTCCTGATGGGCCAGCTGTTCGGCACGATCCTGGATTCGACGACACTGATTTTCTTCCTGCCGGTCATGTTCTTCTTCAGCCCGATCATGACATTGGTGGTCCTGTCGATGTCCGGGCTGATCGTCGGGTGGCTCGTCGTGATGCTGCCGACCTATCGCAAGGCGTCGAACGCAGTTCTTGTCGCAGAAGGGACCCAGGGCGCGTTCCTGGTTCAAACGCTCAACGGCATCCGGACGGTGAAATCGCTGGCGCTCGATACGCGGCAGCGCCACATGTGGGATGTGCTGGTCGCGCGCGTCGCCAAGGCCCGGTTGGCGGAAGGGATGACCGGAAACGCAATCCAGGCGGTGGTGCGGCCACTGGAGCGGCTGGCGGTGAGCGGCTCCTATGCGGTTGGCGTCTTTATCGCGCTTCAGCACAATGATCCCGTCTATATCGGAGCGCTGTTTGCGTTCCTGATGCTGTCGCAGCGCGTATCGGGTCCGTTGATGCAGATGGCCCAGCTGATCAATCAATACGACGAGGCGCGCAGCGCGGTCGCCACCGTCGCCAATCTGGTGAACCAGCCCGCTGAAGAGGGACGTTCCGGACATGGCGTCCGCGCGCCGATGGAGGGCCACGTGGAATTCTCCGGCGTCACCTTCAAATACAAGGGCTCGGTCTCGCCGGCCCTGAACGGCGTTACCTTTGAAGTCGCCAGCGGAACCACGCTTGGCGTCATGGGCAAGAGCGGATCCGGCAAGACCACGATCACGCGGCTGCTGCAGCGGCTGCATTCGGATTACGAGGGTCTGATCAAGATCGACGGAATCGACGTTCGCGAATATGACGTCGATCACCTGCGCCGAAACGTCGGCGTGGTGCTGCAGGAAAACTTCCTGTTCAGCGGGACAATCCGCGAAAACATCTGCGCCGCCAAGCCGGATGCCACCTTCGACGACGTCGTCAAGGCGGCTCGGCTGGCGGGTGCGGAAGAATTCATCGACAGGCTGCCGCGCGGCTACGAAACCCACGTCTATGAAGGGTCGCCCAATCTCTCCGGCGGGCAGCGGCAGCGGCTTGCGATCGCGCGCGCGCTGATTGTCGATCCTCCGATCCTCATCCTCGACGAAGCCACCAGCGCGCTCGACGCCGATAGCGAAGCCATCGTCAACGCCAACATCACGCGGATTGCGAATGGCCGGACGCTGATCATTATTTCGCACCGGCTGTCGTCGCTGACGGCAGCGGATGCCATCCTCGTGCTCAATCGCGGAGGGGTCGACGACATCGGGCGGCACGAGGAGCTGTTGGAGCGAAACGATACCTACAGCTCGCTGTGGTATCAGCAGAACACCCATCAGGCGCCTGCGGCCCGCAGCGACAAGCTGAAATTCCGGAGTCCGACCCTTGTCTCCTAACCACGCTTCGCTCGCCACCGTCCGCCAGTTCCAATCGGAAACCGATGCAATCCGGGAGGAAGCCGAGCCGCTGATCGCGCGCGCCACGCTGTTCGTGCTGTCCGCATTCCTGGTTGCGATCGTCGCGGTCCTGTGCCTGACCCAGGTCGATCGCGTCATCGCGAGCTTGAGCGGCAAGATCGTTCCGGCCGGTCAGGTCAGTGTCTTGCAGGCGCTGGATCCATCGATCATCAAGACGATCGATGTGCGCGAGGGCGAGCAGGTGGAGCCGGGCCAGTTGCTGGCCACGCTCGACGCGACCTTTACGTCGGCGGACCTGACGCAGGCGAAGCTGCAGATCGCAAGCCTCGAGGCGCAGGTGGCGCGCGATGAGGCCGAGCTGGACCAGAAGCCGCTCGTCTTCGCCGACAACTCAGATTCCGATTTCCAGAAATATGCCGCCCTGCAGAAGGCGCTCTATGATCAGCGGATGGCCCAATATGCCGCCCAGCTCAACAGCTTCGAGTCGAAGATCAAGCAGACCCAGGCCACGATCGAGAAGCTTCGCGGCGACGATGCCAGATATCGGCAGCGCGACGAGGTCCTGCAGAAGATCGAGGCGATGCGCACGACCCTTGCTGAGCATGGCACGGGCTCGCAGCTCAACATGTTCATCTCCCAGGATTCCAGGCTGGAACTGCTGCGCACGCTGGAGAATACGCACAACAGCCTGATCGAGGCGCAGAATACGCTGGGATCGCTGATTTCCGATCGTGACGCATTCAAGCAGCAGTGGTTCGCGCAGTTGAGCCAGGATCTGGTGACGACGCGCAACAAGCTCGATGAGGCGAGATCGTCATACGAGAAGGCGGTCAAGCATCAGGACCTGGTGCGATGGACCGCCGCCGAACCATCGGTGGTGCTGACGATGGCCAGACTCTCGGTCGGCTCGGTCCTCAAGCCCGGCGATCCTTTCATCACGCTCATGCCGCTCGATACCAAGCTTGAGGCGGAAATCAGGATTTCCTCCCGGGACGTCGGCTTCATCCGGGCCGGAGATCCGTGCACCATAAAGGTCGATGCCTTCAATGCGGCGGAGCACGGAACGGCGTCCGGCACGGTGCGGTGGATCAGCGAGGGCGCGTTCACGACGGATGAGGACGGCAAGCCGGTCGACTATACCTATTACAAGGCGCGCTGTTCGGTGGACTCGTCCCATTTCAAGGATGTGCCGAACAACTTTCGCCTGATTCCCGGCATGACGCTTCAGGGCGACATCAATGTCGGCACCCGGTCCGTCGCGATGTATCTGCTCGGCGGAATGCTCAGGGGTGTCCGAGAGGCCATGCGTGAACCATGACGCTTTCGGCGCAATCGCTTCTCGAGTGGTTTCGGCCAGCCTCCATGCTTTCCCACGCCAACACGTTTGAGCGCGGGCTGGCCGCATATGAGCGCGGCCAGTATTTGGAGGCGCTCAAGCTCTGGAAGCAGGCGTCCGGCGCCGATCAGGTTGAAGCGAGCTATCGGATAGGAATGCTCTATGCGAAAGGGGAAGGCGTCATCAGGAGCATTCCGGATGCCGCCATCTGGTTCGAGCGGGCCGGCCATCGCGGCAATGTGGAGGCGCAGTTCCAGCTCGGCCTGATCTATCTTCATGGGGACAAGCCGGTGCCGGGCCGTTATCGGCATGAAACATGGCGCCAGTCCTCCGCCCATCGGCTCGGCGACAAGGCATCAAATATTCATGACCTCGTATTCCCCCACGGGACAAGCGTCGAGCGGGATGTCGACGCCGCCTTTCGCTGGATAGCGGCCGCGGCGGAACGCGGCAAAGCCGAGGCGCAGACCGTTCTCGGCAATATGTATAGCGAGGGGCACGGCTGCGAGAAGGATTTTCAGGCGGCCATCGCATGGTATCGAGCGGCGGCGGAGCAGAAGTGCGCCCCGGCCGAATTTGCACTTGGCGACGTCTACTATCAGGGCAAAGGCGTTCCGGTCGATTTCGAGCAGGCGGCGATCTGGTACCGCCGGGCGGCCGATCAGGATCATGTACGGGCCCAGGTCGCGCTCGCATTTATGCACTTGAAGGGAACGGGCGCGCCCGAGTCTCCCGCCGAAGCTGCTCGCCTGTTCCAGGGGGCCGCCAAGCATGACGATCCGATCGCGCTGTACAACATTGGTCTGCTGCGGCTGAGCGGCCATGGCGTCGCGAAGGATATCGACAAGGCCGAGACCGCGTTGCGCGGGGCGGCGCGCAAGGACTACCTTCCCGCGATCCAGGCTTTGGCGGAATTCTATTCGCACGGTGCGGGCTCGGAGCCCGATCTGCGGGAAGCGGCGGTCTGGTACGAGAAGGCCGCCGAGCGCGGCGATGTGCAGGCGCAATTTTTCATGGGCCGGTTCTATGCGACCGGCACCGGGGTCGGTCCCAATGTCCGTCAGGCCGCGAAGTGGTTCGAGCGCGCGGCCGAGAACGGTCACGCGACCGCGGCCTTCAATATTGCGGTGTTCTATCTCAACGGTTCGGGTGTCGAACGCAATGTGGATGCCGCGATCAGATGGTTCGAGCGCGCTTCCGAGGGCGGCATCAGTGCGGCTCAGGTGCAGCTCGGGAGGCTTTATTCCGCAGGCAATGGTGTTCCGCGCGATCACGAGCTGGCCAGAGAGTGGCTGAGCAAGGCCGCTGTCGGCGGAGACCCGGACGCCAAGACGGCCTATGCGCATTTTCTGCTTCATCAGGAGGGATCGGCCGGGCGGCTTGATCAGGCGCGATCGCTGCTGACCGAAGCGGCTGAAGCCGGGCACGCGCCGGCCGCATTCCAGCTCGGGGCGTTGCAAATGGGCCGGTTCGGCGGCACCGCGAACGCCCAGGCCGCCGTCCCGTGGTTCACACGCGCCGCGAATACCGGCCATGTCGAAGCGCAATATACGCTGGCTCTGCTCTACCTCGATACGAACAGCGGCGTGAGCGATGCGAAGGCCGCGGCATCCTGGATGACGAGAGCCGCGCGCGCCGGCCATGCGGGCGCGCAGTTCCAACTCGCGGTGATGTACTGCGTCGGCAGCGGGATAGCCCAAAATCTTGCTCAGGGTGTGAGCTGGTACGAGGCCGCCGCGCAACAGGGGCATACGGTTGCACAATACAATCTCGCAGTGATGCTTGGAAAAGGGCAGGGATGCGAGGCCGACCCGAAGAAGGCCGTCGAGTGGCTTCAGAAGTCGGCGGAGCAAGGCATGGCGGAAGCACAGGTTGCATTCGGAGATGCGCTGATGTCGGGCATCGGCGTCGCGCAGGACAGGGACATGGCGGTGTACTGGTATCAGCAGGCGGCACAGCAGAAGAATGAAGGCGCCCTGCGGCGCCTGGGAGCGATCAGCACGACACAGGCCAATGGCTGAGCGGTGTTCGTCCCACGCATTGAAGGCATGCGACCGGCTTGGATGGAACAATCCCATGAGTGAAACGCGACAATGCTGTTCTCGTGCCGGGCGATGCAAAAGAAGGCAAACAGGAGCAACAATCTGAGCAGGACCAACGTTAGCCCTTCATATCGGAGACCGTCGGATTGCGTTAGTCTCTGCATCTGCGACGTAGGCGCTCCACGCGCGGGTGAACGTGTGACGATGGCTGATTGTCTTTCGAAGCGTGGCTGCCTCGCTCGGGCTGCAAATGGATCGATCGTTGGGAATGTGATGCGGCACCGTATTTGCTCTTGAGACAGAACTTCTCGCCTGCAGTTGCGAGGAAATCGCCTTTAAGCCAGCGCATCCTGGTGATGCGAGAAGGATGTGAGCCAACCGAGGGGTTGGGCAGGAGATCGGGGTGCGATGAATAAGATTGCGGAACGCGGCGTCAAGGATGCGAAGGATGCGCAGCCCATTGCCAGTCCTATTTCACAGGATGAGAGCCTTCAAAGTTCGTTCCTGGATCCTGATTTAAGCGATCTGGAGTCGGGTGCCCGCCTGCGCGGCGCGATACTTGAATATTCCGGCCGGGAAATTTCGGGCTGGATCGTCGATGCCCGCTCGCCCAGGGCGTCGGTTTCCCTTACTCTCTTTGTCGGATCTCATGCCGTCGAAGAAACCAGAACGGACCGCGCGGCTCCCGCCGGGATCGGCTCGCGTCAAACGATCGGCCGGCCCGGATTCCGTATCGATCTGGCAAATCCGGGAGCCCGCCGGCGCTTGGCGCGGGCGCTCAGAAATACGCTGGCGGATGGCGGCCAGGCGCAGATCTATCTTCGTGTCAGCCTGGACGACGGGGAATATTTCGAGATCCCGCTCTTTGACAATATCGCGCCCGGCGAACTGGTCATCGCGCTGGGGTTTTCCAGCGCCGACTACAGCGACCTTCTGATCCCAGACAACAACAAGACCATTACCCCTTCTCCGGACCCGGCCGGGAAGCAGGTGCGCTATGTCTGCTTCTATCTCCCTCAGTTTCACTCATTCACGGAAAACGACAGGTGGTGGGGACCCGGCTTCAGCGAGTGGACCAATGTCTCGCGGATGCGCCCCCAGTTTCCGGCGCATCAATCCCCCTGGTTGCCGGCCGATCTCGGCTTTTATGACGTGAGACTGACGGAGACACGTCGGCAGCAGGCCGACCTCGCTCGCCGCTATGGCATCCATGGCTTCTGCTACTACGTCTACTGGTTTCAGGGCCGCAGACTTCTCGAAAGGCCGCTGGAGCTTCTTCTGGAAGATGGAGAGCCGGATCTGCCATTCTGCATCTGCTGGGCGAACGAGAACTGGTCTCGTCGCTGGGATGGCTCAGACGCTGAGCTCCTGCTTGGGCAAAATCACTCCCTGGAGGACGACGTTCGCTTTATCGACGATATGGCGGAGCTTTTGCTTGACGAGCGCTATATCGCGGTCGACGGCCGCAAGGTCGTCCTGATCTACCGGCCCTCATTGTTGCCGGACAAGCAGCGTCTGTTCGAAATCTGGCGCGCACGGGCGAAGGAACTGGGGATCGGCGAGATTCTGATCTGCAATGCCATGACGTTCGGAGAATTCGACCCGCGGGACGTGAACTGCGATGCGGCCGTGGAATTTCCGCCGCACACCGTCTCGACCATGGAGCTGCCGCTCGCGGATTTGGAAGCTCCCGCTGGCTTTACGGGAAAGGTCTACGACTACGTTGATGCCGTGCGGTCGTCGCTCGGAAAAGCGTATGATTTCCCGTATTTCCCAGCGGTTATGCCACGCTGGGACAACACACCTCGGAAGGGCTCGAGGGGCCATGTCTTCAACAGGTCGAGTCCGGAGGCGTTCGAGGTATGGCTGCGGGATGCGACCCGCCGGGCGAGAAAGAGCGCATTTGCGGAGCCGATCGTCTTTATCAATTCCTGGAACGAATGGGCCGAGGGCGCTCACCTGGAGCCGGACTCGCGGTATGGACGAGCCTTCCTCGAAGCGGTGAGAAGGGTGGCTTCGTCCGAACCGATCTCGGTACAGGTGCGCTCGAATCCCGAGCTGCTCGACTGCCTGAGCCGACAGGAGCTTGAGCAGGCGGTGAAGGAAGCCGCCACGCACGTCGAGCTGCTTGCCAACCTTCATCGATCGGACATGGTCTTCTCCGGTTTGCAGCACGTGCGGAACGGAGTCCCTGTCGAGGTGCAAGGTGCGTCCGGGAACCCGCCGGGATCGCTGCTTGTCATCGAGAACATAAACTCTCAAACCGGCGAACGGGTGGTGATCGACCCGCGATCGAGTGTCCTCGTGCGGGGATGGGTCTGCCCGGGCGGAGGCATCGAGGCGAGCCGGCACCGGACCGGTTTCCTGATCCTCCTCTCCACGAATCCCGAGAGGAAGGATCAGAATGGCTACTGCCTGATTGTGGATTGGCACGAACGCCTTGATGTCAAGGAGTATATGAGAGCGGAAAGCAGAGATTACTATTTCGGTTTCCAGCTGTCGTTCCTTGCACGCGATATACCGGATGGAGAATACAGACTCGCAGTTCTGGAGGTGGGTGAAGGAAGCAGTGCGCTCATCACGTCGAATCATTCGATCATCGTGCGGCGCTAGCGCAGCGAACTTCTGAACCACCGCACTGGGGTGAGGAGCTTGGATGTTAGCCAGCGTCGTCATCGCTTGCTATAAGCATGAAGCGTATATTGAAGAGTGTCTCGAGACTGTCTATCGGCAAACCTTTCCGGACGTCGAGCTGATCGTCGTCGACGATCATTCGCCCGATAAGAGCTTTGAAATCGCTCAGCGGATCATCAAGAAGAAGTCTTTCGGCAAGCGGTTTGTGTCCTCCACGCTGTTGAGGAATCCTCTCAACCTGGGAGCGCATTGCACCTGGAATAGAGCGCTGTCCCTTGCGAAAGGGGACATGATCTTCTTTCTGAATTCGGATGATGCCTTCTCAAAGGATCGTGTTCAGATCTTCGCGAGCCAGTATGGCGACGAGAAGCTGTTTTTCGGCTTTTCGGCCGTCGAACCCATCGACGAACGCGGCAGATCGATAACGACCCATCAATTTCCGACGAGTCTTCGGTATGCCATCGATCGCGCCCGGATAGCCCGTTCCCCGCTATCCTGGACGTTCCTGGACTCGCAGATCGCCGCGTCCACCGGCAATTTCGTGTTGAGTCGCGAATTGCTGCGAAAGATCGGATGGCTGTCGGATCTGAGATACTGTCACGATTGGGAATTCGCGCTGCGCGCCGTGACCGTCGTCGAGCCCAGATACGTGGAGGCCGATCGCTATATGTATCGGCTTCATTCGTCGAACAGCTTTCGAAGCCTGAGCAACGTGGCTGAGAGCGAGACGAGAGCCTGCATGTCGTCGTATTGCGTCAATGCGATAGCCCGGCGGCCGATCAACAGATCCTGCCTGAGCCCGATGAACTTCGGCGAGGCATTTTACAAGCTCGTCAAGCTTCATCCAAATTTCAGCTATTGGGTGAAGCAATTATATGCTCCTTACCAGCCCGATCATCGGACCGTGGAGTGGAACGAATGGACGATGCCGCTCAACTGGCGATGATGCTGCTCAGTCCGTTTCAGATCGCGCAGACGCGCGACATCCCCGCGCTTCAGCAGAGCTCCGGCTTGCGGCTCGGAGCGGGGGCCTTCTTCAGAATCTGGTGCAGCGCTTCGAGGCGATCCGTCTGACACGGACGCGTCGGCATCAGCCAGCCGCCCTCGTCATTCTCGTTCCAGGCATAGATCAGGGCGGCGGGAGCCTGCTGATTGGGTGCCTGCGAGGCAATCCATTCGAGAGAACGCGCCAGATGATCGGCGAGCTCTTTCTTGGTTGGCGCGGTGAAGAAATTCCCTAGGCCGTCTCCCGGACGTTGCTTTGATTCCCACGGCACCGGGCGTTCGATGCGAGGGCGTCTGTCCCATCCGCTCATCACAGTCGGCACAACGGGCAATTGGCTGGTTTTGAGCTGATTCCAGCCGCGTTCCGCGATGCGCGCAAGGTCAGCAAAAGTTCCCCGACCGTTGCCGACCGTGAGCGCATAGGATCCGATTGCGTCGCCTCCCATATTCTTCGCTTCCCGTATCAGGAAGTTCTGGTCGCCGGCCAGAACCAGGTAGGGATTGGTCAGCCCCGCCTTGGCTGCGCCGTCTCTGAACCGCTGGAGCTGTTCCCGCAGGCCTGCAACGCCCTGCCAGTTCCGCTCCACCGCCGCCGGGGTGATGAAACCCAGGAAGTAGAGCGGTCTGTCACCGAGTACCCGCAGGTAATTCTTGTCGGCCATGAGGCCGATGTGCTCTTGAGGCAGGGGCGAGACCTTGTTGCGCGAACCCCACCGGTCGAGCTCTGTGAACAGGCAATATCTGAGACGATCTGCGATCGGACTGGCTCTGAATTGGTAGAGCGCTTTCGACATCGGATGATTTGCTCCGTAAGCAACAAATGCCCAGTAGTCGAGTCCGGCAAAGACAGCCTGGCCTATCTCCTTGTCCATTTCCTCCTGCGTGATGGCCGGGAAGGTAACAGCGCCTGGATCGCGATCGCGATCCTTGGCAAAGAACGGAGTCCTCCAGCGATATTTTTCGGGCGATAGTGAATTCTCCACCGCCTGTGTCGGGGCCGAGCCCGGCGAATACCATGCGTCCCAGCGGATCGCCCCCACCACAGGGCGGGGCGTCGCCGCCGATGCGGCAAGACGCCTACGGCTCAGGACGTAAAGGGACGCCGGAACGAGGCCTGCTGCGAGCGAGGCCACGATTGTTCTGCGGGTAAACGTGCGAAGCCGCGCCCGATCTCTCATCATCCCGGCCGTCCTGTATATCTTCCGGTATTGCGGTGCATAACATAACATTGCACAAAGATGAGTGTTAAGACCTATTATCTGGTTGATTTTCCTCGAAATAACCGTACAACAATCAAAGAATAGGGCTCACATAGGAAGAGCGATATCGGTCGCCGTTTAGATTATGCCGCATTCCTGGGGGATCAAGTAACTCCAGCGGAAATTTCCGGAGTGGCCGATGTTAGAGTCTTTGATCAAGTCTGGAGCGCTTAGGTTGGAAACGGAAACTTCGACACGGTCAAGTTTCGGCTTGAACCTGGATCTCAATGCGCTCTCGACGAAAGAGATCGAGCAAGGGTTGAGAGAGTTCTTCTCCGGCAGGATAGCCAATCCGAATCCGGAAGAGCTGATTCATTCGGTCAAGGAACTGGAAGACCGCTTCAGCGGCTTCAACGAATATCAGTTCGCGAAAGCTGCAGTTCTGGAGCAAGCCTGCGATTTCACGCGCGCGCGGGAAATTCTGGTGCGTCTTGCTCGGCAGATGCCTTCGGATTCCCGTATTCTGCATCGGCTTGCCGTCATGCATCTGAATATGGGCTCTGCTCAGGAGGCGCAGGATGCCTATCTTGCCGCCCTCGCTGTGGCTCCCAAGAGCGAGAATCTTCGCCGGGAATTCGCCGGTCTCTTGCGGGTCATGGAAGCCAGGAAGCTGCATGCCGGAGTGAGAGGCAAGAAGCACGGATTGTCCGTTGTGTGTGCAATCAAGAACGAGGCGGACGACCTGCTTGAGTGGCTGCATTTTCACAGGCTGGCCGGCGTCGACCATTTCTATCTGTACGACAATCAGAGCACCGACGAGACAAGGAAGGTCATAGAGTCCTTTCCTTGGCCGAACATGATCACGTACCATTATGTGGAGGGTGATTTCGGCCAAATGCGCGCATTTCATCACGCGATCGACAGCTATCGGAATAGCTCGGAATGGTGCGCATTTATTGATGCCGACGAGTTTCTTTATCCCGTCGAAGGGGAGAACATCAAAGATGTTCTGCAAGACGTTTCCTCGGCTCCGGCCGTCGCGGTTCACTGGCTGAATTTCGGGTCAAACGGCCATGAGGAGCGGCCGCAGGGCCTTTGTATTGAGTCCTTTACGCGAAGGGCGCCTGATGATTTTCCGGACCACTATGTGATGAAATCAATTGTGCGCCCTGATGCCATCGTGGCCTATCTCCATCCCCATCAGTCTCTTGTTCTCGGATGTTATGTCCAGGAAGATGGCACGCCGGTTTTCCCGATTGGCGGACGCTGTTCGGCGCCCAAGCGCCGGAAGCTGGCGATCAATCATTACTATACAAAGTCCCGACAGCAGCTCTTGAAGAAGCGGGAGCGTGGACGGCCTTTGGCGGAAGGTGATCCGGAGCGAATCCGGGCGATGGAATTCTTCACCCTTCGAGATCGGAACGATGTCGAGGACCTGACGATCCAGAAATTTCTGCCCGGACTCAAGAAGCTTCTTGATAGCTGACTGCTGCAATAACGCCGATGCCGGTGTGACGCGCTGGTTCCTGCGCTGTTGACCTGAATTTGTAATGCCGGATGGCGCGACTCAAGATGTCGGCCGACTAAGACGGATCCATACGAAACGATTCGAGTATGGTTCTTGCGGTCTCTTTTTTCGGAAGCGGGCGGAAGAACGATAAGTCGCCGGCGGTTGCAATCTCGCGAGCTATTTCTCTGACGCAGTGATAGTTGGGACGCGAGCTGAAGTCGTGAATGCCGATAATCGCATTCGGGTTACAGTGCAGCACGATCTGTGCGAAGCATGCAACTCTGAAACGGCCATCGACGAGGTAGAGATCTGCGGCGCAACTGTCAGGTATCTCCCAGATTGTGGAGTGATAGTCCGGCCAGCGCGATTTTGCCGATGCGTCGATTGGAAAGCCCCAGTCGCCGGTGGGCCCGATGTCGACGAAGATCAGCTCGGGCATTGTCTGACTCGAAGCGCATGCGGCCCTCACCTGATCCAGCCACTGCCTGGAAGAATCGAGGGAGAGTATCGAGTTCTTGACGTGTTTTGACGCGACGACGGTGCTTCCGCCGGTTCCAAATTCGACGTAATCCCGGCTATTTTTGACGAAGGCCAGGAATAGAGCGGCTTCTTCTGTCGACATTCTTGGTAACAACTGACGCTTCCTTCCCAATTGCGCTTCCCAATTGCGGCCCGGCAGAGCAAGGCCGGCAGGTCGTCGCCTTGTTTCAACGCTCGCCTCATCGCCGCCCGATGCTCTCATATTTGAACCCGGCCGACCGCACGTCCTCCGGCCGGTAGATATTGCGCAGGTCGACGATCACGGGCGTCGCCATGTTCGCCTTGATCCGCTTGAGGTCCAATGCGCGGAATTGTCGCCACTCCGTCACGATGACCAGTGCGTGCGCGCCGCGGGCGCAGGAATAGGGATCGTCGCAATATTCGATGTCGGATAACTCCTTCTTCGCTTGCTCCATGCCGATGGGGTCATGAGCTTTGACTTTGGCACCGAAATCCAGAAGGCCCGCGATCAGCGGGATCGATGGCGCTTCGCGCATGTCGTCAGTATCGGGCTTGAAGGTCAGGCCCAGCACGGCGATGGTCTTGCCGCGAAGATCGTGGTCGAGCGCGCCGGCAACCTTGCGCGACATCGCTCGCTTGCGGTTTTCGTTGACGGTCAGTGTCGCTTCGACAACGCGAAGCTGAACGCCATAATCGAGCGCGGTCTTCGATAATGCGCGGGTGTCCTTCGGAAAGCAGGAGCCTCCATAGCCGGGGCCGGCATGCAGAAACTTGCTGCCGATACGGTTATCAAGTCCGACGCCGCGAGCGACCTCCTGCACGTTGGCGCCGACCTGCTCCGCAAGGTCCGCTATCTCGTTGATGAACGTGATCTTGGTCGCGAGAAAGGCGTTTGCGGCGTATTTGATCAGTTCGGCGGTGCGCCGGCTGGTGTAGAGGATCGGCGCCTGGTTGAGATAGAGCGGACGGTAGATTTCACCCATCACCTTCCTGGCGCGATCGTTCTCGGTGCCGACCACGATGCGGTCAGGATGTTGAAAGTCGCGGATCGCAGCACCTTCACGCAGGAACTCCGGGTTCGAGGCGACGGCGAAGTCGGCTGTCGGATTGGTCTCCCGGATGATCCGCTCGACTTCGTCGCCGGTCCCGACCGGGACGGTCGATTTGGTGACGATCACGGTGAAATCCGTCAGATGCGCCGCGATTTCGCGGGCGGCGGCGTAGACATAGCTTAAATCCGCATGTCCGTCGCCGCGTCGGGATGGCGTTCCGACCGCAATGAAGATGGCGTCCGCCGGCGCGATGCTGGAAAAATCGGTCTCGAATTTCAGCCGGCCTGAGTTCACGCCGGCCGCGACAAGCTTGTCGAGGTCGGGCTCGAAGATCGGAATCCTGCACTGCTTCAGAGCTGCGATCTTATCGGCATCCTTGTCGATGCAGGTGACGTCATGGCCGAAATCGGCAAAGCAGGCTCCGGACACCAGGCCGACATAGCCGGCCCCAATCATCACAATGCGCATTGTCCTATGGACCTGGGTTGCCGATCACATGAAGAAAGAGGTCACGCCTCCTAAGAGATGCTGCGTCACTGGGTGAGCCCGACGCGTTTTGCCGTATAGCCCCGCTCCAGGATCGCGCGCCACCAGGGCTGCCTGTCAACATACCAGCGCACGGTCTTTTCGATACCGCTCTCAAAATTCTCCTCCGCGCGCCAGCCCAGTTCGCGCTCGAGCTTTGTGGCGTCGATGGCGTAGCGGCGATCGTGACCCGGGCGGTCGGTGACGAAAGTGATCAGGTCTCGGCGCGTGCTGCTTGAGTTGGGCGCGATCTCGTCGAGAAGGTCGCAGATGCTCTCGACCACCTGCAGGTTGGTGCGCTCGTTGCGGCCGCCGACATTATAGGTTTCCCCGACGACGCCATGCTCGAGCACCAGCGCGAGCGCCTTCGCGTGATCCTCGACATAGAGCCAGTCGCGGATGTTTCTGCCGTCGCCATAGACAGGCAGCGGCTCGCCGGCCAGGCCCTTGATGATCATGTGCGGGATGAGCTTCTCCGGGAAATGATAGGGGCCGTAATTGTTGGAGCAATTGGTGACCAGCGTCGGCAGTTCATAGGTCTCGCGCCAGGCGCGTACCAGGTGATCAGAAGAAGCCTTGCTGGCCGAATACGGCGAATTCGGCGCATATGCGGTGGTCTCCGTGAAGAAGCCGTCGTCGCCGAGCGAGCCGAACACCTCGTCGGTCGAGACGTGAAGGAAGCGGAATTTCCGACGCTTGTCGGGCGATAAGGCCCGCCAATAGCGCAAGGCTTCCTGGAGAAGGGTGAACGTGCCGACGATGTTGGTCTGGATGAAATCACCGGGGCCGTCGATCGAGCGGTCGACATGGCTTTCGGCGGCGAGGTTCATCACCGCGTCGGGCTGGTACCTTTCAAAGAGGCGGCGCAGGCTGGGCCCGTCGCAGATGCACTGCTTCTCGAAAGCATAGTTCAGGTTCTCGTTCGTGCCGGGAAGCGAATCGAGGTTCGCGGCATAGGAGAGCTTGTCGATGTTGACCACGCGTGCGTGCGTGCTCTGCAGAAGGTGGCGAACCACGGCCGAGCCGATGAATCCGGCACCGCCGGTAACGAAGATGGTCGAAGCTTTGAAGCGCATGACTGATCGTCTCCGTGGATTGGAATCAACATTGATGCGAGCGGGCAACTGACTTCAGATACTCGCCGTAACTGCTCTTGGCGGTCTTCTCGGCCGCTTTCTCGAAGACCTGAAGCGAGATGTAGCCTTGCCGCAGGGCGATTTCCTCGGGACAGGCGATGCGCAAGCCCTGGCGCTGCTCGAGGATCTGCACGAAGTGGCTGGCCTCGACCAACGAGGAATGCGTGCCGGTATCAAGCCAGGCAAAGCCGCGGCCGAGCACCTCGACATAGAGGTCGCCGCGCTCGAGATAGGCGTTGTTGACGTCGGTGATCTCGATTTCGCCGCGCGCGGACGGCTTGATGCGGGCTGCGATCTCGACAACGTCGTTGTCGTAGAAATACAGCCCGGTGACGGCGATGTTGGACTTCGGCTGCTTCGGCTTTTCCTCGATCGAGAGGGCGCGCCCGGTATGATCGAGCTCGACCACCCCATATTGTTCGGGAGCGTTGACGATATACCCGAACACCGTCGCGCCCTTCTTGCGGGTGGACGCGGCCGATAACATATTCGGCAACCCGTGGCCGTAGAAAATGTTATCCCCTAACACAAGGGCGACCGAGTCGGAGCCGATGAAGTCTCGGCCGACGATGAAGGCGTCCGCCAGGCCGCGCGGGGTTTCCTGCGTGGCATAGGTAAAGCGCATGCCTATTTCGCTACCGTCGCCGAGCAGCCGCTGAAACAACGGCTTGTCCTGCGGCGTCGAAATAACCAGGATATCGCGGATTCCGCCCAGCATCAGCGTCGAGAGCGGATAGTAGATCATGGGTTTGTCGAAGACGGGCAGGAGCTGCTTGGAGACCACAGTCGTCACCGGATAGAGGCGCGAGCCCGTTCCACCGGCAAGAATGATGCCTTTCATGACCCCTCACATTCAATTATCACAAACTTAACAGATAGTGTTAAGCGTGCAAGTTTGTTATCAATGTGGAGTTAGTAGAGTGGGTCTGCAGATTCGAAGTGCCTTGAAATGAACGTCATTCAAACCGAGCTCCCCGAAGTCGTCATCATCGAGCCCAAGTTGTTCGGCGATCAGCGCGGCTTTTTTCTCGAAACCTATCAGTTTCCCCGCTATGCCGAGCACGGCATCAGCCGTCCGTTCATCCAGGACAATATGTCCCGTTCCGCCTATGGCGTGCTGCGCGGGCTGCACCTACAAAATCCTGTCACACAGGGGAAATTGGTGAGCGCGCTGCGCGGCAAGGTGCTGGATGTTGCGGTCGACGTGCGCGTGGGGAGCCCGAATTTTGGGCGTCACGTTGCTGTCGAATTGAGCGAGGAGAATAGGCGACAGCTTTGGGTCCCGCGCGGCTTCGCGCATGGCTTTGTCGTTCTTTCGGAGATCGCCGATTTTTTCTACAAATGCGACGCTCTCTATAGTCCGAAGGACGAGGTATCGATTCGCTGGAACGATCCCGCGATCGGTATCAACTGGGGCGTGGAGAATCCGTCCCTGTCAGCCAAGGATTCTGACGCGCCGCTGCTTGCCGACGTGAAGAATCTTCCGGTCTATGGGCAGGTCTGATGCGGATCTTGTTGACGGGGACCAACGGTCAGGTCGGCGGCGCGCTGAAGCCGCTGCTGGCAGAGCACGGCACGGTCATCACGCCGTCACGCATCGAGTTCGACCTGTCGAAACCCGAGACGCTTGCCGGAGCGCTCGACGGCTTCAAACCCGATCTGATCGTCAACCCTGCGGCTTATACTGCGGTGGATCGTGCCGAGGACGAGCGCGAGCTTGCCTTCCTGGCCAATGCCAAAGGGCCCGAGACGATCGCGAAGTGGGCGGCGCGCCGCGACGTACCGCTGATCCATTTCTCGACCGACTATGTCTTCGATGGTTCGGGTGACAGGCCATGGCGCGAGGACAGCCCCACGGGACCGCTCTCGGTCTATGGCGCAAGCAAACTCGCCGGCGACCTGGCCATCCAGGCGGCCGGCGGGCCGCATCTCATCGCGCGCACCTCCTGGGTCTATGCGGCACGCGGAGCCAACTTCCTGCGCACCATCGCGCGGCTGGCCGGTGAGCGGAAGGAATTACGTATCGTTGCCGACCAGATCGGCGCCCCGACCACGGCAAGCGCGATCGCCGCTGCCATTGCCGGGATCATACGGTCGAACGCTTCGAACCTGGGAGAGTCGTTCCTGCGCAACGGCGGCGTTGTCAATCTCGCCTGCACCGGCGAGACCAGCTGGCACGGCCTCGCTAGCGCCATCGTAGCCGGCTTGAGGTCGCACGGCATGAAGCTCGCCGTGGAGACGATCACTCCCATTGCGACAGCCGATTTTCCCACCAAGGCCAAGCGGCCCGGCAATTCCAGGCTCGACTTGACGCGCCTGAAGGACCGGTTCGGGGTGACCACGCCAGGCTGGCATGATGCGCTGCTGCCGGAGATCGCCAGCTTCGTCGCCACGCAGCGCGAGCAGGCGGGCCCCTGAGCCATCGGCATCCCGTCAAAATCCCAACGGCAGATCGCGCGCGGGCGGCGGGCGATTGTAGCGGGGAGTCCGTCGTCCCGGGGGCCAGGCCAGGCCGCTATAGGGAACGCCATCGCGTGACAGTTGCGGGTTGTAGGTCGGGTCGTCGTTGAGCAGTTCGCCCCAGCGGGCACGGAGCAAATTGAGCTCGTGCTCGAACCGGTCTCGCCGATCGGACCGCCTGTCGTGGCCTCGGCTGGCGGACTCGGCGTGGATCAGCTTCGCATGCGGCGTCAGGACAATGCGTCTGCCGGCTTCGCGCAGGCGCAAGCAATAGTCGACATCATTGAATGCCACGGCAAAGCGGGCCTCGTCCATTCCGCCGAACGCGAGATAGTCGCGTCGCCGGGTCAGGAGGCAGGCCGCAGTAACTGCGCTGCATTCATGCGCCACAAGGAGCTGATCGAGGAAGCCGTGATCATCGCTGAATCGGTCGGTAAAGGCGTGGGCCACCGAAAAGTTCATGCCCAGCACCACCCCGCCGTGCTGCACGACCCCGCCGGGCCAGGTTAACAGCGCGCCGACGGCGCCGACATCCGGTTCGGTCAGCCGCGTCAGCAACTCCTCGAGCCAGTCGTCGGAGGTTGCTTCGATATCATTGTTGAGAAGACACAGGATGTCGCTGTCGAGAGTCGCGGCGGCCTGGTTGTTGAGCCTTGCGAAGTTGAAGGGCCCCTCGATTCGCAATGTCCGGATTCCACGTCGCGGCAGATCTGCAAGAAAGCCGACAGTCTCCGGGTCGGTGCTGTCGTTGTCGACAACGAGAATATCGGCGCGGCAGCGCTCGACTGCAGGTGCAATGCTGTCAAGGCAGGCGCGCAACAGCGAAAGACGGTCGCGCGTCGGGATGATCACCGTCACCCGCTGCTGCGGAATGGGACGCTTGATTCGGACCGCGGGAAAGAGATTGCCCTTCTGCGCGATCACGTCCGCTTCGATGCCGCGCGCCCGCAGGTGCATGTGGCTCGCGCTGGAAAGCTGAGAACCGGCTTCTGCCCGATTGAGCTTGGGCATGGTCGCCAACGTTCCGGGCAGGTGAAGGATATTGGCCTGCAGCGGACTGGTGTGATCCAGCAGGCCGTTGAATACACGGTAAAGGTTGTCCGGACGCGCCTTCAGCGCCGCGATCAGGGCATCGCGCCGGACGGCGAACAGGTGCGCGCAATATCCTTGCTCCAGCATTCTTTCATAATCGAACGCCGGGAAGGCAAGCGGCCAGAGGCGGCCGTCGTCCGCGAGAAAGTCGAGATCGCCGTACATTGCCATCGCATCCGGATAGGTGTCGAATGCGGCGGCGATCCGTGCCAGGGCGTTTTGTTCGAGGGAAACGCCTGCCATGGTCACGACGACATGGTGCGCGTCGGAGGCCGCGTCGTCGAGAAACTCCAGCATGAGATCGCTGTCGATCACAAGCGGCTGACCGTCGATCACACCTGCGGTCCAGTTCTCGTGGCTTTGCGTTTCCAGGGTGGAGAGCGTCTGTTGAGCTCCGGCGCTGCCGGCGACCACGACGGCCAGTGGAAGCTGGCTCGGCTGCGGGGCCGGAAGCGGGAAGCGGTCGCGCCAAAGGGCATAGTCGGCGAGAGGCAGCGAAGCGGGAATGAGCCGATCGTACAGCTCGCCGCGCAGGCGCTCGGCGTCGTGGGCGCCGATGGCATCGATCATTCCGGCAAGGCCATCGGGAAATGCAACGAAGACGGCCGTTGCGGGAATCTGCTCACCGTCCTCTTTCCGCAGGGTGATCCGGTGAACACGTCCGTCGGCAAAGCGTTGCGGGGCATGAAAACCAAAGGCGCGGGCGGTGCGGGATGCCTGCCCGTCGGCATCGCCGCCGATATGCGTCCAGGCCGTGGCGCGCACCTGCGCGACGGATTCTCCATCAACGATCGCGTCCATGGTGACAACGGCGTCGCTGTCGATCCAGCCCTCGAAATGCAGCCCGCCCAGCCAACGCAGCTTGCAGCTGGGCCGCAGGTCCACCGGAGCTGCGCTGTCATTCTCAAGATCGATGGGATCCCCGACGGGAGTCCCGATATTGGCAAGGCGCGCCTCGAGAATGCCGGCGGCGCAGAGCAGTTCGGGCGCAATGGCCACCGCGAAGCCGCAGGCGCTGCTCTGGCCCCGGTCTTGCCGAGAGAGTTCGGGGACGAAGGAATCGGCATAAGCCGTCCTCAGCACGAGACCGTCGAGCAGGATATCGACCGTAAAGCGCCGCTCCGGAGCCAGGGGATCAAACACGAAGCCCGACACCGTGCCATCCTGCGCCAGCGCCAGCCGGCTGATCAGCTTCGGCTTGGCCGCTGGTTCGGTGCGGGCTCGGATGACGCGCGCCATGCTCAGGACCCGGCCCACGCGATGACCGCATCGACAAGTGCCGGCTCATCGACATCCGGCGCAATGGCAAGGTCGCCCTTGCGGGCTCTTGCCGATCCGTCGGACCAGTCGCGATATGCCACAGGGATCGAAGCCCGTCTCGCGGTCTCGATGAGCGGGTGTCCGAATGCCGGCTTCTCGAAATCGGTCAGCAGCCAGCCGGGATTATGCGGCGTCAGAACAGCGCCGATCTCGTGAGCTTCGACCGCGCCCGTGATGAAGACATTCCCTGATGACATCAGGCGGTCGTCATCCCAGGTCGCGCCGGCGATGACGATCGATTGGGAGGGATCGCGCCGCCGCAGGCGATCCGCCAGGTCTCGCATCACACGCCAGGAGGCGGGCGAGGGCGCGGACGGAACGACCGCAAGCGATTTGCCTGCGCCGGGGATCGATGAGAGGGGCAGGGGATCGGCCGGCCAATCCTCGAGCACGGTTGTGCGGTGGGGCCAGCGAGCCTGTGCAAACGCTTTGGCCGTCTGGCTGGGAACAAGGAGCGGCGTCTCATCAGGGAGCGACGTGATCGATTCGCCTAGATCGCCTGCGGTCAGCCACGGATTGATGGGCAGGCCAAGCTTCCGCATCAGCTCGATCAGCACTGGTAACGGGTTCGGCTCGAGGATCTCGACGCGGCTGGCATTCAGCCTGGCAATGATGTCAGCAGCATCGGCGATGGCGGCCTCGGAGTCGAACCTCAACTGGATGGCCTGTGGACTGGTTCCGTCGGCAGCCCTGAGATGAAGCGCACCGTGCTCTCGCAACAGGAGAATTGCACGCTCGCCACGCTGGCACAGATGGTGCGCGCGCTCCCGGGCAATAGCGGCGCCGCGCCGTTGATGTCCGAGTATCAGCACGGAGGGCTGAGAAGGTGGTGGTAACGCGCGATCGAGCCTCTCGCGCGCCGGCCGTAACGGATCGGCGATCTCGAACGCGCGGCATTCCCGCCGGTAGTCCGGGAATCGCTGGTCCAGAACATCGAGATTGCGAAGCACCAGGATCCGTTTCTCGTGCTGAAAGGATTTCGTTCCATGATGCCCGACATAGACCGATGGCGCGCAGACGTTGCGAAAGCCCTTGGCGCGCGCGCGCAGGCAGAGATCGACATCCTCCAGATAGCCTCGCTCAAAATGATCCGAGAGTTCTCCGATCGCGTCGAGACAGGCGCGCGTGATATAGAGGCAGAAGCCGATGCCGCTCGGCACGTCGATTGCCTCGCCGGCGTTAGCAGTGCTCGCGAACCGGTCGATCTCGAGGATCTGCTCATAGCCCTGCATCGGATTGACATCGTTTGGCGTTGGAAACGAAAAGATGTCGCCGTTGTTCGACAGTGGCGTGACAGTCCCGATCTCCGGGGCGGAATGCGCCACCGCCGCCAGTCGATCAACGAAGCCTGGCGGCACGATGGTATCGGAGTTGAGCAGCACCATGTCGCCCGCCGGCACTTTCTTCAGCGCACGATTGACCGCGCCGACAAAGCCGAGATTTGCCGCGTTCACGAGAAGGTCGATCGAGCCTGCGGCAGCAAGCCTGTTCAAATGCTGGCGCAATTCCGCATCCGGGCTGGCATCATCGACCGCCAGAATGCGGAAGGGACTTTTTCCCGGTTCGCTCGAAGCCTGGGCCTCGATGAGGCTGTCGAGGCAGGCGAGCGTCGCCTGCGCGTCCCTGTACACCGGAACGATCACCGTGGGTGTGGCGGTGGCGGATCGTGGCGCGGCAGAGTGGCGCGCACCGGCGCGCCGATCGGGCAGCGAGAACAGGTTGGGCGCCAGCCGTCGAACCTGAAATACCTCTCCGTCGCATTTCAATATCAGCGTCTGAGGCGTTGCGGACGGCGGCCGCCGAAGCAGAAAGGCGGTGGCCTGAATCTCCATGCTGGCCAGGGGGTGAAACGAATTCGGCTCGAGCAGGGTGGTGAGAGTGCCCTGTTCGGTGACAAGACTGGCTTCGACCGTGGTCGCTGTGGTCCAGGCGACCCAGCCCGTCACATGATTGTCGAATGCCGAGCAGGCGGCCCAATGCCGGCCTCCGGCGCGTCTGAGTTCCGCCATGGCCGCGCGGAGGACTGTCGGATTGCCATCGCGGCCTATCAGATTGGTCGCTGCGGTTCGTCGTCGATCGTCCGTAGCCCAGCTCAGCATTCGGCGGTTGGCGCCCAGATCGGCAGGGTCGGCGAGGAGCGCTTCATCGAGGTCGGCGAGCGCCGCTTCTCGGCGGTCAAGCCTCCAGTTTGCCTCCGCGCGGAGAACGAAGCAATGCGCGGCCGCTGGTGGTCCGACACGGCAGCGCCGATCCGCATATTTGAACGCCGCCACCAAGTCCCCCGCCCTCAGCGCCTGCGCGGCCAGGTGCTCGAGCATGATATGCGCGCGAAATCCGATATGTGGTGCGGCGGATATCTCACTGAAGGTGCCGAGAACCATCTGATGGTGCCCTGACCAATGGCGGTCGGTTGCTGGCGCTTCGATGTCTCATGTCCGTGCTCACCCTCGGAGCCGGGAAAGCGGAAGCCGGCCCTCCGAAAACATCATGTGCAGACAAAGAAACGCGAATCGGAGTCCGTCTCATCGGCCCGATGATCTATCGGGCTGCGCTTGCCTGACGCGGCCGGCTGCGGAAGACCCGGACACGCGGTGGGCCGACGGGCTTGCGCGGCTCTATCGGTGTCACAACTTGAGGTGTCGCAACTTGCTCCACGGTCGCGGTGTGCTCGATGCCGATGCGAAGACCGACCAGCGGTTCGCGGCCCGTCGGACCTGACAGCACCACACGCTTGCCGACTGCGCGGAGGGTCGGGGCATTCAGGAATCCAGCCTCCGCGACAAATTCCAGCTCATCGGTGCCGCTTATTTCGAGAACCACGCCAGTGAGAGGCAGCGCCCGCCCGCGGGTGCCGGCATAGGTCCCGAGCGGCACCGGTCTGCCGCTGCCCGCCTGGCCATTGGCGAATTGGACTGCATAACGGATATCGACACCGGCAGGCTTGTCCGGCCACTCGAGAGCGACGCCTTCCACACGGGATGGCGCGGTGGGACCCGCGATCCAGGCATCGGGACCGACAACGACGTCGCCGCGACCTGCCACGTGACCGAGCACCGTCAGGCCCTCCGTTGCCGCATGGAGACTTTTGCTTGGCTCAGCAATGACAGGCATTCGGCCGAGCGGAATTGGCTCGATGCGCACCACGGCAGCTCGCGATCCTCCAGGCTTTCTCGGCCGGACCTGGACCTGCAAGGTTGCAGGCGTATTGACCCGCACCACCAGGCCGGAGTTGGGCTCCCATAAGGTTGGCTCGGTCGCGTCAGGGTGCAGGATGATCTCCATGCGCCGCTCATGCCCTGCGGCCGGCGCGATGATCACGTGAGGCGGGGATTGGGCATCTTCCGCGCTCTTGTAGTTTATGAAGAACAGCCCGCGGTCGAGACTTGCCACCTTCTGTTGCTCAGCGTTGTTCATCAAACCCTCGGACAAATTCGTTGTATGCTACCTCGGCACTGCCACCCTCTCATGCACAGCTGCTTAATCCTGAAGCATTCGCGATTCCGCGAAGCTTCGGAGCAATGACGCACCCGCTGCGGAGCATAGAGGCATTTCCGTCTTCCCGTCTCCGATCGCACGCCTCAGATGCAACCCGCCTCAGATGCAGAATGCATTCCCGGGACGGGAATGTCGCAGATGCGGCCGATGAAGATCCGCTCCAATCACGGTCCGCCGAAGCACTGATGATGTGTGTTGGGTAGCTGAAGCGGACTGTCATGGCGAGGCACATGCTCCGCTAACCAGGGAGAGAATCAGAGAAAGGCCTTCAGATGGGAGGAAGGCCACCAGGCTGTCGATTCAGCCGGCGAAAGCGTGCGCCGGATATCCTCAGTTTCCATGCTCAGCGATGCAGCCATCTTGCGGAGCCTGTCGTTCTCATCTCTCAGCAGGGCGATGGAGTCTTCGATAGTCTCAGCACTGTTCAAATCCAGATGCTCAGTTTGCGGTTGATGGTCGGAGGGACGTGGTGTGAGTCTCATCGCGATTGCCCCCGCGCTTGTCCTTGCATTCTCATACTACGCCGACTTTCGAAATTCGGGTGCACGTAGTTATAACTGATCGACGATTTTTGGGGCAGGAAGATGTCAGTAGCAAACGAAAGCGCAATGGAAGGCTTAGAAATTGCGGCATTCTAAATCCTCGGAACTTGTCGGCGTGTGAGCAGTTACATGGCGTCGCCACTGAAGACTTCGCTGCCGAAAAGTTTTGCCACAAATGTGCCGCGCAAGCTTCAATCCGTCCTGAATTGGCCACACGATCTGAAGTGTTGGGATCAAACGTCTTCATCGATGAAGATTCTTTTCGTTCACAATAACTTCCCGGCCCAGTACCGCAATGTCGCGGCGGCGCTGGCCGATGAGCCGGGCTTCGAGCTTGTCGCCGTTGGCGCATCGAATGCGCAGCCCATGCCTTCGGTCAAGCTGATCAAATATGCACTTCCCGATGCCGACGTGTCCGGAACCCATCCCTTTGCCAGACGTTTCGACCTCGAATGCCGGCGCGCTGAGCAGGTGCTTTACAGTCTTTCGACGTTGGCGGCGTCGGGGTTCGCGCCCGATGTGATACTCGCCCATCCTGGATGGGGCGAGACGCTGCCATTGCGCACGATGTTTCCCAAGGCGAGATTGTTCGTCTATTGCGAATTCTTTTACGGGGCTGAGGGACGCGATATCGGATTCGATCCGGAATTTCCTGTGGCTGGATTGGACGGCCATATCGGATTGCAACTCAAGAATGCGACGACGCTGCTCGCGCTCACTGATTGTGATCGTGGAATCTCCCCGACGCATTGGCAGCACTCGACCTTTCCCTCGCATTACCAGGGCAAGATAGAGGTGGTGCATGAAGGAATTGATACGTCGCGCGTGCGGCCGAATCCGCAGGCCCGCCTGATGCTTCCAAGCGGCCGGCAAGTCGGGCCGTCGGATGAAGTTGTGACGTTTGTCGTGCGCAATCTGGAGCCGCTCAGGGGCTATCACATCTTCATGCGCGCGCTTCCGGAGATCCTGAGGCGCCGTCCGAATGCACAGATTGTCATCATCGGGAGGGACGGATTGTCCTATGGCCTTCCACCGCCTGCGGGCAGCACCTGGAAGTCCATCTTCCTCGAGGAAGTGCGCGATCAGTTGGACATGTCGCGCGTTCATTTCATGGGTGGTGTTCCGTACGACACATTTATTGCAACATTGCAGGTGTCGTCAGCACATGTCTACCTGACATATCCCTTCGTGCTGTCCTGGTCGGCGCTGGAGGCGATGAGTGCCGGCTGCCTGGTGATCGGATCTGATACGCCGCCGGTGCGCGAGGTCATCAGTTCTGGTGAGAACGGCCTGCTGGTTCCGTTCTTTGCGGTTGAAGAACTCGCCGAACGCGTCATTGAAGCACTTCAGCAACCCGAACGATTCAACGCCATCAGACAAGCCGCGCGTGGCTTCGTGATCGATCACTATGATGCAAGGCAGATCTGCGTACCACGAACGCGTCAGCTGCTCGATCTGAACGCTCCCTCGAGACAATCCGCGACGCGAAATGTGTGGCCCGGACGTCCGGCGTCCGAATGGCCAAAAACTGGCAGGCGCGGCCCCCGGAAGTCGTCCGCCTCTGCTATCGACATGGAAATGTCAGGCGAGGGCGGGCTCGATCTGTCCTAGGCCGAGCGGCACGCTATTCCGGTATGATCCGAAAAGTAGAGGCCTGCTTTAGCAGCACA